>WLWD01000826.1_pt1 | contig 147226 bp, 84 predicted proteins | sample 6712731 | NCBI WGS metagenome assembly WLWD01 (sample SAMN12718690, study PRJNA576275) | sponge metagenome | isolation source: marine sponge | host: Mycale hentscheli | place: New Zealand: South Island, Marlborough, Capsize Point | collected 2014-11-01
AGTTTAGGAGTCTTTAAAAAAGAATATTATAGACAAAAATCTTACTGCTGTGAAAAAGCAAAAGCTTTTTAATAATACATGACTCTGCTGTTGTTAGTTTTAATGTAAATGCATTAATGAAGTCATGTATATCACTATTAGCTATTAAAAGTGATTGGAAAAAAGATACATAATAAACAATGAACACTATTTTAGGTGCAATCACATCATTCCTGTTTGTTCGATCTGCAACGTATATCACGTACACATCTCATACCACACCCACTTCCTGTTAACTGGATTAGCCTCACCCACTTGCTGGCTTAACTATTCAAATTAGCCGTCTATGGCCATGTTTATGAATCATAATAATGATGTGTACCAAAAAATTGTATCCAGAAGAATACTGTCCTAGTGGTTGCTAGTTGTAGTAAATATTGGAAACATAAGTATACAGTCACATACCATAGATAAAGCAGCATCTACAATTTGTACAAGAAATTAAAATTCTGGGTAAGAAATTTGCTGAAAAAGTGAACCTATAGAGTAAAAAAAAAAAAAAAAAAAAAATATATATATATATATATAATAATATATATATGTTTATAAAAATAGCTAAAATGAATATTAATCAATGTAAGTATTATATTCTATTGTATAGTTAAGCAATATTTTTGACCACATGCCATATTACTTAGGAATCCAGTATGTAATGATCGTCCGAATTTTGAAAGTATTCAAACTTTGCTAATGAAGTCTAACTCAACCTTGCTTCACTGGTCACAAGAAGAGAATTCAAGCTTTGAGGAGGTTTCCAGATTAGGAGCAAACCTTTCCACTTCTGAAAGATTATATATGGACTTGCAAACAAAATATGAAAGGACAACAGATGGAAGCTCATCGCTAACTTCATTGTAACATTGTTCCAGTTAATATTAACTTGTAAAAGCTTTCTTCATGAAGTAGTTGTTAGTATTTCTTTGTGATACATTACTTTATTCAGTAGTTCATAGAATCTACTAAAAATCAAGAAATTGTTGCACATAAACATTTTGGGATTTATTATTACATTACAGTTGTTTATTAACACAATATTATATATAAATATAAACTTGTGAATTTTTCAACAACACTGATGTTTGTATTAGTGTATCACCAACTTTTTATATTATGATATCATTATTGTGCAGTGTAATGGTGGGAGACGATGTATGCACACATTATTACAATGTCTTATTTTAGGTTTCCTAAGCTTACTTTATCATATTCAAGAAAAAACTATTCAGTTTTTCTGCTCGGCTAGGGGCTACGTTATTTTTGAGACAAATAGAGTCACACAAGCTGAATGTATACTGCTACAATGAATAATTTCTAGCAATCATATATAAGCATATATTCAATAATTTATTTATCATTGACCAAATGCTGACATGTTCAATGTGTACCACTAACTATTGCATGAAGATTTCCTGCATTAGTATCAGCTGGAGATGAAATAAATAAATCATTAACTTGTTAAAGAATTTCTGGTTAGGTATAGTTCCTGTAGCTAGTCACAGCAGCTCCAGTGATCCCAGTAGCAGCACTAGTAGCAACAGCTTTAGTTAGCAGCAGCCTCAGAAGTCACAGCCACAGTGGTTCATTTAGTATTATCAGCTTAGTGGTTACAACTCTAGTAGCAGAAGCTCTAGTAGTAGACTCTCCAGTTGTAGTAACCGCCGCAAGTCTTAAAACCAGGATACAGATGGAAGTATTCTCCGGAATCAATAAATGAGTTGAATTAATTGAATTGAATTAAGTGGATTCGGTGAAAAATTAAGTGAATTCGGTGAAAAATTAAGTGAATTCGGTGAAAAATTAAGTGAATTCGGTGAAAAATGGGGAGCAGTGGAATTTTCTATTACTAGCTAATCGTTAAGTAGTCAGTCTCAACTATTTTCCTGCATGTATGTTCGTGGACAAGTACACCTTATCTTTTGCATTTTCGGAAATTTATTTTTAAGTATAAGCAGATTACTGAGACTATTTCAAAGTAGATTAGTTATTTATTAATTAATCTATTGATTTATTGCTTCCTCTACAAATTTAGATTTGCTGTTTGGTAAGTTTCATTAAATAATTATCCTAGTTAATGGAGTGACTTTAAGGATTATACACTTCCCTAAAGATCTGTACAATTGGAAGGTGAAAGTGAAGCACAGTAGCTACTGCAAAGGAACCTTTGACATTGACTGAGCCTGTGGTGGTTGGTAGCAACATATTTGGGAGTGTGTTCGTAGGGAACCTCTGCAGGATTTGCCGCACCCATAAGCCATAAATACGCACAGTGCTAAGGGCTAGGGCTAGGGCTAGGGCTAGGGCTAGGGCTGTTACAGCCATAGAATTCTGCTACAGAAAAAATACTGCTAGCTCAACAAGTGTGGTATTGGATTTTTTCACATTAGCAGCTCAGACTAATAATACTATTTTTACTACAATAAATTCCATTCCTGTAAGAAGAAATTCATCTACTGAGACTTGTCAACGTGAAGTTATTTTACAAAGATGTTGTGATGTTATGAGTCTATCGGCCGAAAACCAATTTAATTTGCCCGATTCAAATTTCAAATTTTTTGGTGTCTCTGGCAATGCCAATGTTGTCACGAATTTGTGTACATTTGAAAATACCAACCAGATGTATTCTACGCAGGTTTACAAGGGCATCCCAGTTGTAGGAGGCTTTATTGCATTGAAAACACGCCGTTTACCACTGCACCAGCTATGGTTTCATATTAGTAAGTTAAAAGAGCTATTATGGCATATGAATCATCAACAGTACTACTAAAAACTTTATTGTGGTGTATTTTTATTTATTAGAATACATTTCTATGAATCATGCCTTAAATTTTGTAATTGTCCAAATTTAAATGGCCACTTTTGCTTGTGTATATTACCAATTTTTTATATGTATTAACACACACAATGTTTCTAGCGTGAATGATAATACTCTGCTAATCAGTTCTTTCTAATTTAACCTGTCAATTTCCTTCTTAGAGCAATACATATTTTCTTTGCTAGATTAGTACATATTATAGCACAATTATTGCTTTTTCTGCAGGAGAAAGTTTAACCTAATTGTACTACTGCTAACTGTCTTGATCTTGTTTATGTAGCTAGGTTGTTGTCTGTATCATATTTAGCTGTTGTTTTTTTTAATCTGAATTATTTTTTTATTTAGAACGTTTTATTTCAAACTGAAATCTGTGCAAATTTTACTTTGAATGAATCTTCAATCTGCACTTATTGTTTGTGTGGACACAGCTCCCAATCTAGCCACCACAGCTCCCAATCAAGCCACCACAGCTCCCAATCAAGCCACCACAGCTCCCAATCAAGCCACCACAGCTCCCAATCCAGCCACCACATCTGCTATCCCTTCTACTTCTTTTGCCAATGTGTCAAAAATATCATCTTCAACCAGTATTCCTAATTTTACACTTAACAGTGGTTCAGCCACTGAAGTTGGTATGACTGAAGCTGTTCAAACTATCTCTACTCAATCAGCTACGACTCATATGCAAACAACACAGTCACCAATTTCTACCACTACTACTACAAGTAAGTATAAGGCATATACTAGCTGTATTTATAATTTATCATGAGTATTTATATAAACTATTATCCTTGTAATTTTTTTTTACTTCATAGCAATAATAGCAATCAGATTATTCAGCACTTTGGACCAAAATTATTTTTTATTTAATACTAGTGGATTATGAAACTTTATACAATTAAAGGCAGCATTTAATCATTTGTCACTCCCAGTTTTGTTGAAGCCAAAGTATATTCTTTATCAGCCAAAATAATTATAACTGTGCTCACAGAGACACTGCATGTGAATCAAGATTAAAACAACCAATGACTTTTTGCTGTGACAAGTAGAGTGAATATTGACAGGAGTATAAAACTTTAATTATGACTACTCTTTTCTAGCTAGCTCTGGGTGCAAAGATTAGCTTGCATGCCAATTATACTGCTAATTTGCTGATGCTATTGCCACGATACAAAATTTTTGTCGTATAGTTTGGTTTGCATTTTGTTTGTACAAATTTCAACATACACAAAGTGTAAACAAATTGAGTTTAGTTAATAAATTTATCTCAGAAAACTTGGATTAAGCTTGCCAACTACAAATTCAATGTTATCTGTCCTTTTTGATTACAGCTGTCATTCGGGAGTCTACTGATACTAACAAAATAGAGGAGCCTACTGATACTAACAAAATATACATCCTGGTCATTGTCATTGTTGCAGCCTCATTCGGATTGGTCTGCATTGTGGTCATTATTCTTATATTTCTTCTGATAGTGCGATGTATGAGGAAGAATAACGTCAATGATAGGCATTCGTCTAACAATCACATTGAAATGACCTCTACAGGTAAGTAATTTAATCATTGGAGTACATAACTTTAGCAAATGTTAGGACTTCATGAATTACATCTATAGTGAAAAAAAGTGTTCATTTAACTTAAAACTCCACTGATTATTTCTTGTGGATGGAGTGCCATTATTAAGTTAAACATATTTTCCATATAGCTGAAATATTACTCAAAATATGATTTTAGTGTCTTGGTAAATTTGCTTGCCAAATGTGTCCTGATAGTATTCAATTCTAACTACTACTGAAAAATAAAGAAAAGAATAATTGTGGACACAAGTAATTATTATATATTAACTATTTGTTTTGTTATTGGATAATTTTAATCAGGTCTTCTGGTGCAGTGTAGTGACTTGATTCCGACTACGAGCAATGAAGCTTACTACGCCACTTTAGGCAAGCCTACAGCAAATGAAGGATCTATTCAAATGAATAGCAATGCGTCATACAAATCCTCTTCTCCAGTATTGACACACCCTAACTTGGCATATAAAGGTCACGACTATGACTATCCGATATGATAATTCAATAGATAATTTCTCACTTTCACATACATATTAACCATAATGAATTAATTACTAGTCATAATTAACAAGATTCACAATTAGAATTTTAATAGTAATGTAGGTAGCTAGTCAGACAATACAAACGAATCTAAGAATTGGGTACATTATTGTATAATAAAAAAAGAAATTATTTAATTCCTTTTGTGAATTTTTATAGTGCATTGTTAGTAAGTATTTGAACAGCATCTTTCCAAACAACAAAATCAGCTTCAGCTATAGATTCTGAATACAGACTTGACTTCTCCTCATTAAGTAGCTTGGAATTGGAAACAGAAAGTCTGACGGAAACATCTTCAAAACTGGGACAACTGTCAGGTATTGGATGCCTAATAGTTAAAAAATAAAAAAAATATTCAACTAATTATATACCACTAAATTGCTTACAGTATACATATTATGAAGTGAAGTAAATGAGGATATAAATAATCACTAATATGAATTTGCTGCCCAAAGAAATGTATAAATATATGCGAAAAATTGCTTCTTTTCATGAAAATAAACTCCCGTCACGGGATTCAGCTAGCTTTATTTCAGCATTCCTGGACCTTACTCATTTTTACCTCAATGTTGCTGAATGGTACTGTGTCTACCAGTCATATGCTAAACCAACCACCCATTTATGTGGTCAAATCACCCACTCATTTATAGTGACAAGAAATCTGCTATGGCATGAATTGCGGATTAAAAAATGTCTTCATTATTTAGAGGTTGTAGCTTAAAGTTTTCTATGACATTCTCTATTGGTGGATGTGTTAACTACTGATCACAAATGTTTACTATTGGGGACAGTAAAGTATCTTTACCACCATAGGTCAAGAAACTAAATTATAATGCCATTTTGTACTGTGTTCCCATTCTCAAAAACAAATTAATTAACTCTGGATTACTAATGTCAATGAACCCAAAATGTGAGAAAATTTAGTACTATTATACACTCTTAGACAAATCAGGTATTATTATGGCTCCACAATGAAAATGGTAAATGTAAATAGAAGCTAAACATGCAAGGAACACTCACTGAAAGACTGTGACAGACAGATAGGCAGACAGACAGACAGACAGACACACACACAGACAAACAGACAGGGCGACTACTATAACCCCTCTCGCGCATGCAAACAAGGGTTAATTAAATTGTATGCTTATACATAGAGAAAAACTTATAAATACGAGAACGTCCAAAGTACAAACATAATTTGGCTTGATACTCAATCACTCACCAACAAGACATCATTATACTATATATAGCTTGAGGGCATCCTTTGGGCAGAGGAAGTCGATATTCAGAGCTTAAATTTTTAATGATCTAACATAAAATAGGCAAAGATAACAAACATACAAAAGTACTCTTTGGTGCTATAAATGAATTCTAATTAATAGGCTACATAAAGTAGGGTTCTCCGACAATGAACTTAAAAAAAAATTATTATAATTATTGGTTACATAACCCTGGTTATAGATGTAGTCAATTATAGTCTCTAAAATTATTCCAATGAGTTTGCATAACTTTAAGTGCATAGTGGTCCTATTAGTATTCTGCACAATCAAGGGCTATCCATTGATGACTTACCTGAGAATTTTTTAATGTCCCAAAAGGCTTGTTGCCTTTACTCCAAATCTCATACATGACAACACCGAAACTCCACACATCACTGGCAGTGGAATACTTCTTGTAGAATATTGCCTAATGCAATGAATATTACTTTTCAGCTTACATCATTGTACCATATTCATACACTCACACTACAATATATTATTAATTGTATTCATGAGCTAAAACTCATCACTATGTTCGTACTATTGTGAGTCTTGATTGCTGGCAAATCATGTCATATTACTGGCTATTGTTTACCTCAGGAGCTGTCCATCGCACTGGGATCCTTCCTCCATGAGAGAAATAGTAATTTTCATCTGCTAAATCACGTGACATACCGAAATCTGCAATCTGCAAATAGAACGAGTGCATGACATAGAGCAACAAATTGTTGAGTGCCATGAGAAATACAGTACTGTTTCTCAAGTCTAGTATATATAATAATGTGCTTGAGTGTCAGTAACGACAACAGTGTTGACCGACGACGATGTGTGTATTATTCATGAGGTGATCAGAGTTGGTAAGACAAGTCACTACCTGTAAGTAGGATAGTCTGAATGAATAAGTATATTGAAACTGGGAAATCAAGTCTACATCTGTGAGATGGGCAGAAGACTGGGATTATCGCCTAATAAAAATATTCTGCTATGTGCACATAATTCTTTCTCCCCTAATCATATGTAGTCTATATTTCTAAGAGATGAAGTATCTTACCTCTCCATTACTTTGTGCTGACAGTGACTTGTTATCAGCCTGGTACTGAACGATTTCATACTAAATACACAATTATGGGTTAGTTGCACCAGTAATAATTTATTTATTTTTTAAACATAGTCATTATCAATTATTTTGCTCCATTAAATTTTGCCAGGATTATACAAGAATTCAGACGGAACATTTAACGACGTAAACTGAAATAAAAAAATTAATGTGTTTGGTCAATCATGCCATGAGAAATACAGTACTGTTTCTGATCATCATGAAATTATCAAATCTATAACCCATCTAAAACTCCAATACTTATTTACCTCATGTGGGAAATTGACGTCCCCTTGTATAACAGGTGAATAATAGATCTACAATGATTAATATAATAATTAGAATAGTAAACTATGGTGGGGAATTTTTACATACATCTGTTAATCTAGCTCACTCTTTAATTTAATTGTCAAACTGTAGTGTTCTAAGTACTAATCCTGTAGGTCAGCAATGTGCAAAATTAAGATGAAGCATGAGTGGCTAATACCTATACATAAACGACTTACATGATGTTCAGAATTATCAGCTGTATTTGCCTCATCATCACACACTGTAGCACTAGGTCCCTTTTCTGTATAATTGTATTCAGGATTGCTTAGAGCTGGTTGTTCAACAAACTTGGCCACTGTTGTCTTAACTAAAATACATAATGATTACTGAGTCATATAGCTGTACAAGATAGGCAAAGAGTTTGATAGTGCCAATATTCCATGCCATGATAAAAAGCTCAAAAACACAGATATTTATACAAACATGTTTTTATAATTGTTTTGTAATCTTAATCAAATTTTCTAAGTGAATCCTAAACAGTTCTAAAAAAGAAGGTATAATTCCAAAGGGGATAAGAAATGAAGCCTTCATGGCTTTAATTGGACTCACTATTTACTACTAAGTCTAATTATAAACCTAAAAAGGAAGTATAGGAACAATTTTGGTGATGATGATACCACATGATCCAGCAGTTGGGTTCAGTTGTAAACGCTGAGTAATAAATGATTTGTTAATGAGATGAGAAAATAATAATCACACCTTATATGCACACATTACTTCAATGTACTACTTACATGTATGGCAGGTCTAAGTTGGCTCGCTATTTATGATTACCTTGGAGAGTGAAATAGTCACTGCAAATACATTTGTTTAAGTTTTTCTCTTGTGTTTATCTTGTCATGCTTATCCATGTCTAATTACACCAACTTTCTTGTCTATCTTATGTTGTTTATCAATTATTTGTTGTCCTTGTGCATTAATGTGTGTTTTTCATGTTTTTTTACTATCTGAGAATTTTGGACACACATTTCTAACTGTAGTGGGACAGTCATTAGCTTCACTTTCCTCCATAGCATCATCATCGTGTAAGCTACACAGATGTTGTTCAAAATAAGTTTCTACATTTAAAGAAATTTACATTTTCATATTTGGTCATTGATCATTTCTTTGTTAATTAAGTTAAGCATTTAATGTTTTATTCTAGTATTTTTGCCTATTTTGTTAGTAATTTTGTCATTCCTAAAACAATTGACTTGATTTTTATGTACCAAAAGTATGATCTTAACATGTTATTATTTGCAAAACGTTGTCTACTTCAGATTATGTGGGCTCAAAAAGTGCTCTTTTTTACAAAAAGCAAGGTAGTATTGTTAATGGAAATATTCAATTAGCTTAATAGTTTATGTTACTTTAAAAACAACAACATTGTTTATTAGTTGAGGAATGTATGCTCAACCAAAAGCAAACTTTGTAAATTCTCATTCTTGGAAATCCTTGAAAACAAGATTTGACTTAACATTGCACAGATACTATAATATCCAGTGGTCAAAATAGCTGCCTACATCAGGACACATTCATTCTGGCCAAAAATAGCATTTGTCTGGCCACCCTGTATTGGTCTTACATATGGTCCTAATAATAACCATTACCAGCTGCATTTTAGCACTACCCAGCATGGCTGGCTGGTGGGTGAATGAGGTTAAGTAGCATCTGACTTCAGTACCCCTTGGTTTGTACAGAGTTTGGCTTGTAAAGGGTTTGGCTTGTAAAGGGTATGAAAAGAAGCTCCAGTAGCAGCAGCAGTTCCTGCCCTCCCCCTAAGAAAAGGGGAGTAAGGTAGCCACCTTGGAAAAATGGAAGCTGGAAAATGACAAAACTGTCAATACCAAGACTTGGTTGGAGTAAGAAGCATTGGAAAAGTGGGATGCTGGTCAAGCAGTTGAGCTGTGGTGGAAAGATAAAACAAGAAGGATCAATCTTACTTCATCTCGCAATCAGTTACCAAGGAGAAAGATTCCGGTAGCAGGGACAAGATGCTCAGGAGACCTGGCTAGGGGACAACGCTGAGCAAGATGACCCCTCACATTCAGACACTGACTAAATATTGTATTTCTTTAAACAATTTTGAATGAAATTTTTTCTGATAACTTTGTCTGGTCAAATTTCTAGTTTGTCAGGTCAAAATACATTTGGAAGGAAAATATTTAGTTGGAGCCCTGAATATCTGTACCAGAGAGTTCTAATACTGCTGGAGCTCTACATATTGTTGTACACCACCATAAAACTCCCAATTGCTCATACACAATGGTACATATATAGCACTGCCAACCTCAATAAGTCAGTCGCTTGCTCTGGAAAATAAAAACACACTTAAGTGGCTCTCACCGGGCTTGTTCAAAGTGAATATAACTGTTTAAATTGTTTTCAAAACTTACTGGTTATCTTCACCAAGACTTGCTATATATTGATTGCAGGGCTTACACATGAATGTATACAGAAACTTCACGTGAACAGTATCAAGCTATAAATAGACAATCTATCAGTAAGCCTTGATAACATTTGGCTGCTGTTTTTTCTGCGTCGGCTTCTCCTTGCACTTTTATTACTCTCCAGTGATATGGCGGCACCAACAAATCTAATGGCAGCTTAATCCAGTGGTTTTTAAGCCAACCTTCCTGACTAACCATCTTAGACAGTGGCACTCGGTTAACTCAACTGACCAGATTTTCTAACAATCAGCATATATTCCTAAGCAGTGATGCACATAGATTTTGCTAATAATAAGACACTCTCTCCTCCTCACACATAGTTTGAAATTAATTTTGTCCATCATCTACTTATTGACTTACGTTTTCTATTATTATAGATGATATTATCTAAAGATTTGGATTCCTGATGTTCTAATGGCTTGAATTTCTTTTTAGACAGATTCAGATAAAGTAACAGGAGAACGACAACAACAGTGATGACTATGATGATGGCGATGACAAGAATCACCACACCTCCTATGACTGCTCCACTGGCAGCTGATGTCCTACTTCCCCCTGGTGATGAGCTAGATGCCATACCAAAAGATGATGAAGTAGAAATTTCAGAAATACTTCTTGTGTCAGATGATGAAGTCATTTGAAAACTTGTGTATGACAGATTTTGTGGCAGTGAAGAAAGACTGTCAGTAAAAGATATTATATTGGACGATGAAGTAATTGGAATGGTTACGGAAGATGATGTGGTTTGTGGTGATGAAATTGAAGTAGCTGATTGTTCTGTGGCACTAATTGGAGCTAAGTACATAATGCAATAACACATCAATGCAAATGCCAGCTCATTTTCTTCAAGGTATCCTTTATTACAACTGAATGTGCTATAGCTATATGGCCAACTCAATTTTTGTTGCTAGTCCATTATGGTCTAATAAGCTCAACAGGCATGTACTAAAATTCCAACCTATTCAATAAAAAATACACCTGATAATTGTTAGGGACTAATAATATCATTCAAGTTTCTGTATCATTAAATTCTAAAGTATACTACCCAAATTTGGCTTCAAATGAAAAACAACAACAAACAAAACAAAACAAAACAAAAACAAAAAAATCTTATTTATTGCCATTTGATTAACAGTGTGATGATCAGTCATGATCTAGTAGACTGTCATTAAGCAGAAATAACAATATACCTGCCATTGGGGAGTAAGTTCGAGTGCTACTATTAGAGTTTGTGGCGCTTGGAGTGCAAATCATTTACTCTTTATTTACTCTTTATTAGTACTTACATTGGCTATATGTATTGCAGCCACTTACTGATATGAAGCCACATGAGGCGCACTGTCTGAGGAAGTGTTCCAGTAAAAGTTTTGACACTGTTGACAGCAGGCATACCAGATATTAAATATGATTGTGTGGTAAGTTCAGGGTTCACATTGGTGAAGAGGCCAGGTAAATTTGGATTGGTTCTAGTTGTTACACCAAGGAGAAAATTGGATGCAGGGAGACTGAATTGGTCCCGCTGCTCTAAGGGCATGGTGTCACAGCATGTTTGAGAATTATAGCACCGTTTATTTGTGGAGAAACTAACAGAAAAGGAGTCTGTAGCTCTACTTCTGCCATCACTTTGTCTTGTCAATGTATGTAAAGTGAACACTTCTCTTTGTCCATCATTGGTAATGTGAGTATAACAGAATTCAATGGCTGTCACTGTTCCGCTGCAGTTAATAGTATTTTCAGTCACACTGTATATAAATGTGGCATCATTCTATGGACACCAGCCACATGTAATCCAGTACTTGTTCTCTCCCTCAAAAGTTTGGAAGATAATATTAATTTTGTTATTCGTAGTGTCCAGAGGGGAGCATCTCCATTGATAGGATGATGAGGCTACAGTTTCAGAATATTAAGGATAGTTAATTGGTCTCAATTATCCAGTTATAAAAGAATAAAAATTTTTGTGGTGCCAAATGTCAAGTGACTCTGGATTCCCAATTAAGCTTCTACATTTTACTAAATAACAAAACCAAGCAAAAAATGAATGCTTTGTACATTATTTTATTTAATACATAGCTACTGTATATTCATGTAGTGCCTATTGCAGTTTACATATTTGGATTATCATTAAACAGTTCATTTCATAGTGTATGGAATCCAATAGCCCATGCATTATTAAATCAGCTATAGTTGCTTTAAATTGTAAACTTGTGTGTGGGCCACCTAGCTTAAGTTATCAGCTAAAAAAGAAATAGAATAGCTAAATAGGAATTATCGATGAATGCATACGAAAATAAGTATATTATAATGCCATAATAAGTATAGTTCATTGCTGGTTTTATTAGACATTAGTGGTATTTAAAAATATTTGAAAGCTACTCTGCTAACTTTTAGTGAACAAATAATAGTTACAGGCTTGCTTTATAGCTAGAAAATCCAATTAGTAGTTTTGTGAGTTGAGTGAGGGGGGAAAGGGAGTACATCACAATGAGGGGGGGCGGGGCAGAATTGTTTTCTGGCTATTCCCAATTGCAACTTAAAAGAAGACTTGAATTTAGTAGCTAACTTTTTTCTCGGGATGTCGGCATACAAGGTGCTAGCTATATAGCTAGCTGTAGGTCATTTCTTTCACTCAGAGTAACCTATAGCTAACTAGTTACGAGTTTACCACGAAGAAGGCTTAGAAAAATTATCCCCAAGCATGCCCTGCATGGAATGATCAACATTTTCTCCAGCCCTGAAGTTAACCTGCAAGTTAAGAAGAGAAGCCAGAAAGTAAGGATATTCATCTTCTATACACGCCTGATAAGGGGATAAGCAAATTGAAACTTCGACCAGTGGTCTATTCCATGTAAAATCCATTCATAATTTTCATCCTGTAAATGTCGCATGTCAATGAGATCAATCTGAAATACATACATGTAAACAATTTCAAGTGATCATAAATAAAAATAATGAAGTCATAATAAATGACTGGTTTAATAAAAAAAAAGTTTAACCTGTGTTTTCACATTTTGGCAATGATAGAGCAAGCAAGAATACTTTAAGAGGTTAGCAAAATGATACTAGGTCCCACTGGACAGTGGCCAGTAATTGGTCACCCAGCTTTAAAATGTCAAAATATCATCAGTAAAAACAATACAATGCGAGAAAGTTTCTATCTAATATAAATGCTTGCTTTCAATGGAGAAAAGGTTAAAACTGCTCTCACCAATCGAATTAATATAATTATGAACAAATGTGTAATTAAAATTGGTCAAGACGAATAAGGTATTTATCATTACCTGAAGCCGAGAAAAAAACCCATTAGCAACAATTGGTTTTAAAGGAGGCAAAGTCGTTTGTGGTTTTCGAAGAGTACAAGATTTGCATAACTTTACATATTGATGTACAACACTTCTTGGCAAGTAAGCATACAATTCAGTCTATGGGAAAGGGGCACTTCACGCAAAAATTGAAATTGAGATAGATATAGGCTCCAGAAGTAAGTCATAGGAAAAATTCTATCATTCTCCTATTTTTTTGAAGAATTAGTCTTAGTGACCCTTACTCTAAGTCTACGCCAAATTTCAAATGCCGATGGGCGGAGTTTCAACAAAAAAAAAACGGCATAGCTTTGAGAATAGATGCATGCAATCTACAGCTTACCTCTGGTTGAAAGTTTACCACTACATGGAGTAGAGTAGCCAAGGATTCCGACAAGACAGGCTGTGAGACGCTCTGAAAGCTAAAAAGAACTCTACGCAAACGCCATTAAAAAGCGGCTGTACAATTTAATTGCGTATGCGGAGTACGCCGTTAAGTATACGGAAACATTAATTATACCGGAAGTGGAAATTCAATTTATGTTTTCTCGATTTCTAGTTCAATTACTTTGCTGAATACAGCCCAGTTCAACTATGGAACGCCGTTTGTTTCAAAACTGCCACAAAAAAATCGTTCGTGCTAGACTCACATTGACGCGGGGTAAGCTAATTCTTACGCGGGGTAGGCTAATTCTTACGCGTGGTAGGCTAATTCTTACGCGGGGTAAGCGTATTCGTATTCTCTTAATTTATTGCGGGGTAGAGTTATTTTAAAGCGGGGTAAATTCATTCTTCTGGCGCGGAGACCCTTTTCCTCAAATGCGCTAAAATGGCTTCGTCGTCTGAGGAAGACAGAGGACTGAAAAACGCGCTTGAAACGGCCGGTCTGGGCCATTTGTATGGAACATTTTTAAGTGAAAAGGTAAACACTTGATGTTGTATGATCACCTGTTATTGTTTATGTATGATTATACTGGTATATAAAAGCGGAGGAAGGAACTGGGCGGGGATATATCTAATGACCCTTTTCCTTCTCAACTTGCATGTATTCGACTATGAAATGTATAATGTGCCATACTATGGAACCCCGTTTGTTTCACTGTTGCTTTTACAACCTGTATTATTGACTTTGTTAAGGAAGATACAGTGCTTAAAAGACATTTTTGTTTCTTGATACCTTTTTAGTTTTACTTTGTGCTATTAGTTTGTCATTTGTTTGTTTGTTTTGTTGTTTTTTGTTTTTGTTCTTCATAGATAAAGATCCAGGTTGTTCCTCTTCTCTCTGATGATGATTTAATAAGACTTGGTGTTACATGTCTGGGTGACAGGGCGGTGTTGAAGAACATCTGCAAAAATATGCAAAGTAAAATACCTAATGCACTCTATGTATCCCTGTTGTTGTTGTCACTAAAATGTATCCTCTTGTAGAGCAGGATAACATAAATACTGAGATGCAGAGTGCTTTTCCATCTATACAAAATTCCTCAAGCCAAAATGCTGTAGATAGTCATGAAGCAGTTTTAACTAAAGCTCAACGAATGCTTACTCAATTACGTTCAAACCCAGTTGATTTCCATGCTCCCAAAAGAAAAAGGCATCGTAAATCTGGTGCAGTTGGCAAGAAAGTCAAAGATTTTCAGCGCAATGTTATAGTAATTGATTATCAAGGTGCTAAGCCACCAGCTGTTCATATCCTACATGAGTATGACAAAGTTTATCAAGGTGTTCTGCTTTTCAATAACAGTATGTCAGAGGACAATATAAGGGCTGAGATATGTATGCTTATACAGCAAGAACCTAGTGATATATATGATTTTTCAGCTCTTGATCCTTCTGATTTTGAGTTTGTTAAGTGTGTTAACAAACGTGTCCGAACACTTGGTGGTAATGGTGTCTATGATGGAGATGGTTTACGAGAGTTGTATCGTTCTGGTGGTATATATGTTCGTCTAACAAAATCCTTCAATAAGGTAAATACATAATCACAAAATTATTTTTACACCATACCCTATTAACTCATTAAATACTGAGTTTTGGGGGAACTCCATTTCCCTACAAACTTAAGACAATTAAAAAATGAGTTTCAACCAAGGTAATTATATGCAAATTTATTTAGTGCACATTTAACATTCACTTTTGATTAATAAAAGTAATGCTGTGAAATAATTCATTTTATGAAACTTCCCAAAAAATTTATAGTGCCTGCCGTGCCCACTTTTAACAATCTTCCACCTTCATGACAGTTTTCAGATCCCAGTTTTATTATAATTGACCAATTCATTGCTGATATTCCTTTTTGTACGTAGTCAACATCAAATGGTGAGTTAAAGTACAAAATTAAACAATCAGTTAAGTAGCTTTAAAAAAATGGGTTTAGGGTCAATTTGATCCACTGTGGTATATAGTCGATGAGTCAATATATCAATCATGGTAACTTGCAGTTTAATTAAACATCTGTGGATATAGCTATTTAGTCAGTGGAAGTTGTGTGTGTGGCATATTATGTCAAGAGGGGGATATAGCTAACTTGGAAGTAGGATAGTTCAATTAAACACTGAGAGTATGCATTATCTTATTATTACAGACTAATATAAAGTGTCATGGGTTAAACATCATTTTGCATTTGTGCAGGTATACTCTGAAAGTGTTTGTCTAGAACATATTTCTCCAGATGATTCTTGTAGTAGTACAGAAAAACCCTCATTAGCTGCAGGATCTCCTTTGTCTCCTCTGTTGTCAGAGCATCAGGATACTCTTCTCACTCCGTCATGTCCATTGCCGCTTCAGTCATCAAGTCCACATTTATCTCCACTTGTGCTGTCAGGGCATCAACATTCGTTACTTTCTCAACCAGGTCCATCATCTCAAACTCTTTCACCTGAAATATCAAATCAAGTGACTGAAAAATCAATTATTGATTTTACAGTAGAAGACCCCTCATATGTGTAAGTATACATGGTACACTTGATTTGAGTTGGGAGGCTATGTAAGCTTAAATTCAATTATTAAATACTGGTTTGACTTTAAATGTACAGGACATATATTGACCTGCTGACAGACAGTGATTTTTCTGATGATGCGAGAGCTCTTGTTCAGCATTCAATTGAGAGTAGTATACTAGACAGGTATATATGCATGTTTATGTATCAGCTATGATTAAAACATAAATCAACAAGAGCAGCTGCAATATTGTGGACATGATTACATCCAATGTGTATCCCTTTAACCCTAGCCTTAAAGTCATAGTAGGATTTGTTTTATTGTAAATTACTGTGGCAATCATATTGACCTGTGCTCTACACAAGTTGATTGAAGTGATGACTATTAAACATTTATGTATGTGTTCATATGATTTATGATGTGGTTAATTTTTGTCTTTAGCGGAAGTCAGCATAAAGAGACTGTGGATATGCTAGAATTACTAAAGAACCATGTTCAGAAATATTTGACTATTGCAATGCTTCCATGTGACCGTCAACATATAAATATTCGGCGAAAGCATGTTTGGAGTGATATGAGACGGGCTATGAAGCGTTTGTCTTTCAATCCTACAATTGGGTTGGAAATAAATTTTGTTGGAGAAGATGCACAGGATGCAGGTGGTCCACTTCGAGAGTTTTTTCGACTCTTATGGAGAGAAATTGCTGCAGATAGTAGCCTTTTCACTGGACCTGAAAATAGGAGGCTTCTTACTCACAACTCCATAGCACTACAAAATGAACATTATGCATTGGTTGGCTGTTGTGTTGGATTATCTTTACTGAATGGTGGAGGTGGCCCCCATTTTCTTTCAGAGTCTGTTGTATCCTATATCTTAGGTGAATCATTGGGAACATTATCTGTTGAAGAAGTACCAGATTTTGAGATTAAAGAAAAAATTATTAAGGTAGATTTATGCATTATATAAATATAGTATACATACCATTACAGTTTGTGTTGCTCCTTTCCAGTTATCAATGATGGACTCCGTTGACCAGCTCAAAATAGCACTGGATTCTGCAGAGTACCTTTTTCGATTTGATGCCGGGGTTTCTATACCAGCTCAGTCAGTTACCTTTGAGCAAAAAAATATGATTGTGCAGTCATTGGTTATGCACTACTTGGTACATATCTGTAAATCAGAGTTGGAATAGTTTAAACGAGGGTGTTCTGAGTTGGGTGTACTTGACCTCTTCCGTTCAAGTCCAGTTCACTTCAAACCACTACTTCTTGCTGATGGAAAGCCTAAATTAACAACAAAAGAAATTTCTTCCATGTTTAAAGTGCAGTGGTCACCACAAGGTTCAAATCAAAGAGAAACTGAAGAAGCAGTCATTTTAGGATGGTTGGAGTACTTGGAAGGTATTAAAGGTAGGTAGCTATATCAGGATTTGTTAGCTGTGTTTTTGGCTCTTTTTTAAACTCAACATGATCTGCTACATTGTTTCTGTAGGTGGAAGATTGATTGAGAAAGAAGATCCCGAAGCTGATGACATTACTGTTACCTTAGAGATGGTTTTAGCATTTGCTACAGGAGCTGACCATGAACCTCCTCTAGGGTTCGAGAATGTACCAGAAATACAATTTGAAACTAGAAAAGATCGATTCTTTCCACGTGCAAGTACCTGTGTTCCAGCGTTAATTTTGCCTATTATGTTGAATGATCCTGATGAATTCAGAAAGAAAATGGATTGTGCAATTATATGTTGTCATGGTTTTGGAAATCCATAAACTTTATCATTGTGCAAACTTGTTTCAGCTACTAGCTAGCTAGCTACTGTTGTGTTGCATTTCATGATTTTTGTCTTTGTCTTGATTATACGTATTAAATTTTTGGTGGTTCTTAATTTTTGGGGGAAAGCAAGTCGCTATTTATATTGATTTTGGATACATCTACATGACATTATAACATTTTAACCAATGTATTCATGAACATAGAGATTTGACAGAATAGTAATCAAATTCATGATGATCAATTACTAAGCTTTTATGCATGAACTTGTACATTGTGAAAGGACATAATATAAATTGGTTTTTATGAGATCATTGCAGACACAGTACCATATAAGAAAAGATAAAGATCCACTCCATTGTACTCACTGTGTGCCAGAGGGTCATGGTGTTCTTTAATGTAACGATGCTGAGCAGGTGTCAATTCAACCCTTGTGAGTGGAATTACAACAGATCCATTATCAAAAGCATTTGATTCATACTCTGTATCTACTCCATACTCTGATGGTTGTTGCAGCACATCATGAGCAGCAAAACAAATGCCCCTGGTCCATAGCTGTACTGGTGACAGTCCTCCTTCAGTCCGAAGTGGGTGGTTATTCCATCCTTCAGTGAATTTTTGTAACTGAAGATTCAACCATGGAATGTAGATGTATTGAAGACAGAATAAGTGAGTATCACTTAGAGGGTTCAATAAGCCACTATCTTCCATTTCATAAAACAGATTGTAGTATATATGGCAAACACAAGTAAAAGTATAACGCCACAAGCGTTCTATACGCTGGTTGTGAACACTGGAACCAGTTATGTGACTCATACGACCAGTACCTCGACACAACAACATGGCTCTTGCAACATCTACATTCTCACCTCCATAATCTGACCGAACTCTAGATGGCCAACCATGAATCCGTGCTGCAGCTAAAAAATGTTGAAATACAGTAGCAGCCTTATTGTTATCAGATGCCTGGAGGTAAGTAACTTTTCGGGAGTAGCCATCTATTCCTCCATGTATAACAATTCTCCATCGTATGAGGCAGTGAAGGCCATCAATGTGCCAAAGGGCATTTGATGAAGCTACATTATATCTTCTTCTGACCACTGTAGTAGATGTGCGTAACTCCACCAATCTCGGACTAACTCTTAACATTGATTCACGGACCCTTTTTCGAGAAACTGTCAAGCCATATCCTCGCAAATATCCCCACATCATGATAGCACCACTGTTGGGAGATCGTTGAACAAGCATCTGCACAATAGCATCCAATTCACTATCCAAAATGCTATTTGTGTATAGAAGCCTAAACTCCGACAGTGACGCCATAATGTTGTCCTTGATACCATCAAAATTTCTGAGCACTGACTCCATGTCAATTTCATATCACGTAAAAATTCCAGCTGAGAAAAAAAAAAAATATATATATATAAAACATTAGCCAGTTATGTCATTATGCCTGAGTTCATCAACTTTACTCATTCTTGAATAATATTTAGGCCATCTACTAATACTTCAAAAAAAAAAAATTTTTTCCCCCAAAAAATCCACTTTTCCCATCAATAAAAAAATAAAATAAAATAGTAATATTGTTTGATGCATTTTATACCAATATTATATTAGTTCAACAATAAAATATGTTGTTTGTTGTGTGTGGTGCTGATTGTGATAATGTAGGAGACATCTATGAGTGTCCACAAGGAACATATGCCATCGGACGTCGAGCTCCACTACAAAACAATTTCATATACACAAAAACACAGACAACAAAGATATTTGTAATACAAACAACAAATTATTCATGCTCCTATATAATTGCAACTTTATGATGTATTGTATGCGGTTTCAGACAGGATTTTTGTTTGGGGGGGAGGAGGGGGGGGGGCTCCGAGTGTACTTCGCCACACTCATTTTTTGGAACCTACACTACTTTGATGCACATATTTGCATAAGAGTCTATACTTCACACTGATGATCAGTGTTCGATCCTATGCTCTAAACGGCTCAGTAATGATAGGAACATAATGGGATACAATATCAGACCAAAAATAAATGCTTCCAAACTGTTATTTCTATTCAACTCCCAAAATTCTAGGTGGGGATCCCAGGGCTAGCCTCCCACTGTATGAACCCCTGGTATGTATACTCCACACTGTCCATGAGATAAACAATCACCGTTGTATTGAGAAAGTGTAATTTGAAAATGAAAAGCAGTACAAGCACACACGTGGAATTCTACGTGTCACATACTGAACGATCCCTCCCAGGTTAGGATCCGGAACCTCCATACAATACCAAAAAAACACGGACAACAATGATATTTGTAACACAACAGCTGGCCTCGCTGAATTGCCCCCCCCCCGTCATTGCTTTTCACTGACATTCTTGTGCCATAACCTCCCCACCCCCAACTGGACACCCAAATATCAGTAAGTTGAAATGAAACTTACCCAGCATGGATGATGTCACAGACCGAAAAAGACCCCCCGAGTTCGTTCTCTCCCAGGTTGGATCCGGAAGTGCCACATACTGTTTGTTCATGGTTGCTCTCTCTCTCTTTCCACCAATGCACGCACACACACACACACACACACACACACACACACACAAGAAAAAAGAAGCTACAGGTGAATACAGATCATAAAAATAAAATGTATAATTTATTATACATAAATTGACTGGTGTACACACACACACACACACATGAAATTCAACTTACATAGGCATAGTAGTCACGATCCAAAAAGATCCAGAGTTCCCTCCCAGGTTGTATACGGAAGTGCCACATACTGTTTGTCCACGGTTGCTCTCTCTCATTCCACAAATGCACGCAAGCACACACATACACACACACACTAGAAAAAAGAAGATACAGGTGAATACAGATCATAAAAATAAATGTATAATATAAATTGACTGGTGTACACACACACACATACATGAAATTCAACTTACATGGGCATAGTAGCCCCGATTGGAAAAGACCCCCCCCCCCCGAGTTCGTTCCCTCCCCGGTTAGATCTGGAAGCGCCAGAATAACATTTCAACTCCACGCACACACATATACATCGAGTGTGAAGCTCCACTACAACACCACAAAAACACAGACAACGACAACGACAATAACAATACATATTACAACTTTTGGGATGTTCAGGGGGGGGGGGGGGGGAGCAGCCACAAATATCAAAGTCTGTGGTCCTTCACACAAAAGATTATGGAATATCAATGGGTGTGTTGTATCTTTCTTCCACTCTCCCCCTACCTCATCCACCCAACTCTTGTTCTTCGGTTCCCGCCTTCTCCGACCGCGAGGACGTCCAGAACTCGGAGCAGGAGGAGCCACTTCCTCTTCTTCATGCTGCCTAATCGTGTTTCATCATTGGAAGACTCAGGTCCGGTATTCTCTCTTTCATGACTGGAAGACTATGCTCCTGTCGCCTCATCTGCGTAATCGGGTCGGTGACTGCATTCACATCTGGTCCTAGTAGTATGTGGTAAAAACTTTTTTTAATTTTTTTGAAAATTTGAATTTGTTCAAAAAACCACAAGCCACTTTCAAATCTCAAAACTCAATGAAATATATATATATACACTGTAAACCAAAAGGTGTGTAGTTCACACCAAATATAGTGTGAATCACTTGTAACAATAGTCACACCAAAATATGGTGTGATGCGCACACCTCATCGTTTGGGTGTGAAGTACACACCAAATTTTGTGTGAATTCTCACCACAATCACTATGAACTCATACTTACATTAATGCTGAATTATTTTAAGTTACATTGATTCTAGTAACACTTTATCAACATTTTTTTTCCAAAAAGAGATTGGTGTAATCCCAGATCTCATTAATCAGACGACTAAAATTTTAGTCAACTCTCTTATCTAGCACACAAGTGTACAAAACATTTATAAGGTAGATTACAATGATAATAGCATTGGTTTTTGCCTGCATATGAATATAATTAATGTTCGGTAAAGGGTCCATGCTATTCCATTGAGTGTGAATTTCACACTAAGTGTGCATTCACACTAGGAAGAAAGTGTGAAGGACACACTATGCATAGGTGGTGGGCATTCACACCACCAGTTTGGTGTGAATTTGGTGGGTTTTCACACTATAATTTTTACAGTGTATTATAGCTAAACAGCTTACTCTATCTCAATATAGCTATAAATAAGTCCTTTCCACAACAGAAGCTTGCTATTTTTCAAGAGAAAGACAAGAGAAAAACAAGCTTACCTCGATCATCTTCTTGACTCCCATTTTCAGTATCCGCTTGATCCTGAGTCGTTAAAGTCAGCATTGAGCAAGTCTAAAACTTGCACCACATTGTAACTTCTAGACGCCATCTTCCAAAAAATGACTTTGAAAAAAAATTTTTTTTGCATAGTTACCGAGGTCACATGACACGCTCACTTTTTTCCTATGATGTAATAAGCATTACCTAAGACTGTACGTAATAGGGAGGTCCCCAGTTGAACTGGCGATTTTATAAAAAATAGAGAAGACAGTAAGTCAAACCGCAAAGTCTTGGTCGGCAAAGAAGCGGTTGTTTCAATGTGTTATGGAAGGCTACTGAGCTCAAGCAATTTTTCGCTGCTTCTACAAAGCTCTGGAGATGACTGGATCCATAAATGAAGCTGCTGTGAAGAAGGTAACTTTTTTAAAATTCGACGGAGAACCGATGTTTTTTTTTTGCCGAGGAAGAAATAAACGCAACTGCTGTGAGGTACTGTCGAAGCCGTCCTGGCTGAAAGCTATTTTAGATGCTTCTCCAATGCATTGGGCACCTGTGTATGCAATCTGAAGGTTCTAGCTATAAAGTAACTATTTTAAAAAATTCGGAGTGAGCCAAATATTACTGGCACTTTGATTCAATGTAATTTTTATTTATACTTTCATTGAGTTGTTGAAAACATAACTATGATGACATTCTCATTGTAGCAATTATACGTACAAAGTTGCAGTTCAATTTATTATGCTTGTGTATAGCTCTACACATTATGCTTGTGTATAACTCTATACAGTGTGATATTCACAAAAGACACAGAGTAAAATACTTTAAAAGTATATAAGTACTTTATTATATTACTTGTAAATTTGTAATGGGTGGGTACAAGTAAATGCATGTCGTTCATAGTGGTCACGCGTGCAAGTCAATTGATTACGAATTAAACAATTTTAATCAACCAAGGTGGTACAGAATAATAAGCATTACGAAACTAGTTGCAAATACTTCAAAGTGCTTCACAAGAACCCAGAAGTATTGCTAACAATAGAAACTGCTCTAATACATACATGTACTTTCACTTAATTTACCAAAAAGATTAAGTAAGTATTTAATGATTTGTGCTTTTGTGTGTGCTTAAGCTTGACTCAAAGGTGGGTGTGGTAAATAATAATTGAGAAAGAAATATTTTTCTTTATTGTTGTGACAATATCCTTAAAAATAAAATAATGGAAACTTACTTGCTTAGTTTCCTTTACCCTTGCGATAGGAACATCTCTAAGACCAAGATTTGGAATATCTAAAAGCTCAAAATTGTTTCTTTTAACCAAGAAACGAAAGTGTGTTTGTCTTCTTCTCGATCTCCTTTCAGGAACCTTACAATACGATTGGCATATTCTTAGTTAATTAATGCGCTCCAAGGTAGTCCAAAAACCTCTGCATAGAACTACCAGCATCCATTTTTTTTCGTCCTATAGTTTTACCGCCTTTTTTCGAAAACAGTTACGTAACCGGTTATCCGGTACTCAACAGTTTGAGCGGTTAGGTAACGGTTCACAGGTCATGCAAAGGAACGGAACAGCCGTATCATTAGAAAAGAAATGGTGATGTTCTTTCCAGGTACTGCAATGTTAAACCAGACAAAGGAGACCACTAATTCATTTATAGCTTCCTTGGCTTTGCATAACAAGGCTTATAGAGTAAGGGGTCTTCCATTTACGATGAAAAACATTTTTTTGTAGGAGTTCGCAACTTGGCTAATAATCATTATGCGTACCTTCTTCCCGCTTACATCCGTTGTAACTATTTCAATGAAAGCGGCGTTAAGTTTTTCTAAAGCTTCAGGGAGCCTATTTATAAGAGCTACGTTCATTTCGGGACTAGGGGCTGTGCAATTCCTTTATTCTGTGTAGCGCGTCAGGGTCTATTGAAATCATGTACGCCATCTATGGGACTATGATATGCCTTTTTATGCTTGCCCATCTGCTAAGTATGTTGTTAGCTAACACCAAGTATAACTATTCTTAATTAGAGGGATAACTATATTTATCGTTATTTGTAATGTATGTGAATGATTCATTGCAGAGTGCACATCAACATATCAATGGAGATGTTCATCTCTGGATGAAAGCAACAACAAATACTACCTTCCTAATTTCGGAGGGAGAACCACAGTATTTGAAAACGGACACTCACTATCTGTTCCTAACATTAATTATATCTACACAGTCAATGAGAACGATATCAACTGCTCTGGAACTGTTACAGCCATAGAATTCTGCTACAGAAAAAATACTGCTAGCTCAACAAGTGTGGTATTGGATTTTTTCACATTAGTTCAGACTAGTAATACTGTTTTTACTACAATAAATTCCATTCGTGTAAGAAGAAATTCATCTACTGAGACTTGCCAACGTGAAGGAATAAGATGTTGTGATGTTATGAGTCTATCGGCCGAAAACCAATTCAGTTTGCCTGATTCAAATTTCAAATTTTTTGGTGTCTCTGGTAATGCCAATGTTGTCACGAATTTGTGTACATTTGCAAATACCAACCAGATGTATTCTACGCAGGTTTACAAGGGCATCCCAGTTGTAGGAGGCTTTATTGCATTTAAACCATTCCGTTTACCACTGCACCAGCTATGGTTTCATATTAGTAAGTTAAAAGAGCTATTATGGCGTATGAATCATCAACAGTACTACTAAAAACTTTATTGTGGTGTATTTTTATTTATTAGAATACATTTCTATGAATCATGCCTTAAATTTTGTAATTGTCCAAATTTAAATGGCCACTTTAGCTTGTGTAATTTACCAATATTTTATATGTAACACACACAATGTTTCTAGTGTGAATGATAATACTCTGCTAAGTCAGTTCTTTCTAATTCGATCTCTTTCTTAGAGAGTACATATTTTCTTTGCTATAGATTAGTATTATTATAGCACAATTATTGCTTTCTCCGCAGGAGAAAGTTTAACCTAATTGTACTACTGCTAACTGTCTTGATCTTGTTTATGTAGCTAGGTTGCTGTCTGTATCATATTTAGCTGTTGTTTTTTTTAATCTGAATTATTTTTTAATTTAGAATGTTTTATTTCAAACTGAAATCTGTGCAAATTTTACTTTGAATGAATCTTCAATCTGCGCTTATTGTTTGTGTGGACACAGCTCGGCAGGTGTAGTGGAACGTACCGAGGTCACGACAGGTTTAGTGGAACGTACCGAGGTTACCGGCGTAAGAGGGGTAAGAGGAAGGCGGGGTTTGAGGTTAGCTGCCCCACTGCGTACGCATGCGCAAGGGGCACAGGTGCTAGTCAAATAGAAAGGACCTCGTGGACTAACCGCAGTCTGAACTTAAGTAACAAAGACCGAAAATGGAGAACCGCGGAGGAAAGGCCACCAGGTCCGCCAAGGTACCCTCAGGGGAGCCCTCAGACCATGTTGGCCAAGTTACAGAACAAGGAGGCCGGAGACGCCGACGTGAGCGGCTCCGCGGAAAGTGGTAGGTCCAGTTGGACGTGGTAGGGTTAGATGGGGAGTCTCGAGAGGGGGTAGTCAGGGACGTATGGGGGGGGGGAGTAGACTGGAGGTGCTACAGCAAACGTTCCTGGCTCATCTCCGTATCACTGGGATACGTGACTAACCGAGTCCAGCGGGCTTTGTGATAGCGTCCAGTGGGCGCCTGTTGGGGAGTGGGGAGTGGGTTCCCAAAGTATAATAAAAAAGAGAGAGAGAGAGAGGGTGTAGAGAGTGATGGCTAGTGAAGAGAGGAGGACAGGAGGGACATGCCTGTCGGAAAAGCAAGTTAGCAGGGGGTAGGGGCCGGGGGGGGGGAGGGAGGAGATGGGTGGGTGCATACAGCTAGGGTGGAGGGGGGGGTGGGGTACGCACTACACTCATGCATAAGGAGGAAAGGAGTCACCGGTGTCTTGGGGACGGGAAGGTACGCTTGTGACAGGCGGTCCCTGCAAGGTGCTCCGCCAAGAAACAGGGTGTGGGCCACGCTCCATGGTGGTGGTGGGAGAGCCTGTGGCCGAATGGGCGCACCCCGCGAGGGGCGTGTCGCCGGAATCTAGGTGGGTCAGCCTGGGCTTGGGCCCGAGAGGGAAAGGGCTGACGGAAGTCATGGGCCTTGGGGCCGGATTTGCTGGCTACGGCCGGGGGGAGGGGGCAGACGTGTGGGATCAGAGGGGGGCATGTCATGTTCATGCCGGCTGATCTGTGTCTGCAGGTGTGGGACCCTCTATGGTGGCGAGGGCAAAGGAAGTGGGCGCCGTGTCCCTGCCGATAGCAAGGGAGGAGAATGAGGCCCCAGCGTTGGAAAGACTGCTGTGCAGCATCAAGGACAAGGAGGCCGGCAGGGGGCAAAAAACAGTGCACCTTGTGAAGAACGTGCAGCCCCTGCCGCTCCGAACGGTGGAGGCGATTCGGGAGGGCGTATTTGTCGATTTCGCCTGGTTTCCCGTCCTGGACGAGGGTCCGTCGGACGGGGACTGGAAGGATGGCGGAGGAGACGTGGAAGGAAGGTTCGGCGGCTCCTCGGAGCGCCGGAGGAAGGAGCGAAAGGAGGTACCCGACCTGAACATGTGGAGCACCTGCTTCTCACTGTTTCAGGTCGCCTGGGCCATGGACGATCCTAATATGTGGGTGCCCCTGACTGGGTACAGGGAGTCAATATTCAGGCTGGCCAGGAGACACCCGTGGGGACAAGTGGCCCGCTATGACCGCCGTTTTCGGCAGGAAGCAGCTGGGCGTAAAGATGTGAAGTGGGAGAAGGAAAAGGTGTCCCTCGTGATGGAGATCATGGGGGTGTCTACACCTAACAGAGGAGAGACCCGTCAGGGTGGAAGTGGGAGCGGAAGTGGCAGTGGGGCAGCTCCCAGGAGGGGTGATCCCAGGAGGAGAGGAGCCTGCTTCCGCTTTAATAAAGCCGAAGGCAATTGCACGTTTCCATCGTGCAGATTCCTCCATATCTGCTCGATTTGCGGGGGGGATCACCCCATGTTCAGATGTGGCAAAAAGGGGGAGGACAGAATGGATCGCTCGGCTCCCAGGGCGCCGTGAGGGCGCGAAGGAGACGGAGCGAAGGACAGTCGGCCACGCGTCCAGTGAACATTTCTGCACTGTACTGTACCTAGTGTGCTGTTGTGTCATGGTCATTCTGTTGGTATGCTATATGATCAATTGAAAAAAAAAAAATATATATATATATATATATATATATAGAAAGTTACTCGGTGAAGGGTAGGAGAGTACAGGGGTGGAGTGGTGTGGCCTGGGGAGGGACTGGATAGGTGCTGTAGCCAGGGTAGGGGGGGGGGTAGCATACATAGGACGGGGATGGATGCACACACACATTGGGGGATAGCTGGGGTAGGCAGTAAATAGGGGTGACTCGGTCCTGGGACATGAGCTGCTGAATGTGGTGTGCTTGTGCAGGCTACCGTTTCACGAAGCAATTGTTGGAACTGGAGAAGGTTTCGGAAGGCCCAGCGAGCAGGGTGCTTCCTGGTGCTTCTGAGATAGTGACGCCTCTCTGTTGGAGGGCGTGGAAGGAGGAGCTGGCGGATCACCCGGACAGACAGTGGGTGGAGTTTCTGCTGAGAGGCATCAAAACGGGCTTCAGAGTGGGTCACGACCAAGGGCTCGCGACGCTGGAGCGGAGGAGGGGCACAATGTATGAGGCTACTGAACACAGCGCTATCATCGGAGAGTACCTCGAGAGGGAGGTGCGGGAAAGGAGAGTGTGGAACTTGGGCGAGTCGACCCGAGCCCCGGAAGTGCAGCTGTCCCCGTTTGGGGTGATCCCCAAGAAAGGGAGACCTGGCAAGTGGAGGCTAATAGTGAACTTGTCGGCACCCGATGGGTGCAGCGTAAACGACGGAATTGCGAAGGAGCTAGCCAGTGTGGCGTACACGTCTGTCGACGAAGTGGCAGGCAGAATCAGTGAGCTGGGCCGAGGGGCCGTAATGGCCAAGGCGGACGTGAAAGCCGCCTACAGGAACGTACCGGTCCATCCAAGAGATCGGTGGCTGCTCGGCATGGAGTGGGAGGGCGTGCTGTACGTGGACGGAACCCTCCCGTTCGGCTTACGATCGGCGCCGCTTCTGTTCACGGCTCTGGGGGACGCCATAGAGTGGATTGCCTCCAGAAGGGGTGCAGTATGGATCCGCCACTACATAGATGATTTTATAGTGGTAGGGAGGAAGGGCACGGACGAATGCGAGAGGTCTCTGGTATGCCTCAAAGAGACGTGCCATGCTCTGGGCATGCCATTGGACAGTGGCAAAGAGGAGGGTCCGAGCGAGATAATCACCTTCCTCGGCATCGAGGTGGATTCCACCAAGATGGAACTGCGCCTGCCGCAACAGAAGCTCGAGGAGCTGAGGAATGTCCTCAGGAAGTGGAAGGGGAAGAAGGCGTGCAGACGGAGGGACTTGGAGTCCATAGTGGGGTCCCTCAATCACGCCTGTACCGTGGTGAGACCTGGCCGGGCGTTCAAACGTAGACTGCTAGACCTCATGTCCTCGGTGAAGAGAGGGGACAGGTGGATCAGGCTGAACAAGGAGGCCAGGGCCGATGTGGAGTGGTGGTACCACTTTGGCCTGGACTGGAACGGAACCTCCCTGCTGAGTTCGCGGTGTGCGGAGCCTCAGGCCACTATGCTGTCTGATGCGTCCGGTGGCTGGGGCTGCGCGGCTACATGGGACGGCTGCTGGTTCCAACTGAGCTGGAACGAGGCCAGGGCGGCTGAGGGCTGGAACATCATGCCCAAGGAACTGCTGCCCATCGTGATCGCAGCTGTCGTGTGGCGGGAGCAGTGGAGGGGCAAAGTGGTGAAGGCCAGGTGTGACAACATGGCTGTGGTGGCCACGATCCAGTCCGGGTCGTGCAAGGAGTCGGTGGCCATGCACCTGCGGAGATGCCTGGCCTTCATCGAGGCCTCGGTACCAGTTACCATTATGGCTGAGCACATCAGGGGGGTGGACAACACAGTAGCCGATGCGTTGTCCAGAGATAACCTGGAGGCCGCATGTTCTGTTATGCAGGGGCCAGTGGGAGTGGCGGTGACCATCCCAGAGGGACTGGTGGAACTGCTGACCGCTCCGGATCGCTCCTGGAGAGAGCGGGATTGGACCACGCTGCGGAATTTCTGCTCGACCAAGGCCTCAGCAGGACCACCATGAAGAGATATGAGGGAGTGTGGAGGAGGTACTCGCGGTGGTGCGAGGGGCTGGAGGAGGCGCCGCTGCCAGTGTCGGAGGAGAAGGCGACGGGCTATGTGGTCTCACTGGCCCAGGAGGGCATCAAGGCGGCCACTGTGAGATACCATCTGGCGGGGCTGAGGCAGGCTCACATCAGAGCCGGTCTGCCGCCGCCAGACTGGAGCGGGATGGCCAAGTTGGCCCAGATAAGGAGGGGCATGGAGAGAGTGCAGGCCACCAGCCAATCGCAAGAACCTACGAGGCAGCCGATTCGATGGCCACACATGCGGGCGTTGCAGTCGGTATGGGGCACTCAAGGGGTGAAAGGCAGAATGCTGTGGGCCGCCGCCTGCCTGTGTTTCTTCGGCTGCCTGAGGGCAGGCGAGGCCCTGGCCCCCGAGCAGGAAGAGTTCGATGCAGGTGCCCACCTCACCTGGACGGACGTGGAGGTGGGAGAACGCGATGGCAAGGAGAGGGTCCGGGTTTGCATCAAACAGTCCAAGACTGATCGCCTGAGGAGGGGTGCGCATGTGGTACTGGATAGCTCGGGCATGGGCATCTGCCCGGTGCAGGCGATCTTGGCATACATGATCGACAGGAAAACGGGCCCGGGACCGTTCTTCAAGGACGAGGCTCTCGGCGGCCTCACGAGGAAGAGGTTCGTGAAGGAGGTGAAGAAGGCACTGGAACTGGCGGGCCTGTCTAGTGCAGGCATATCTGGTCACAGTTTCAGAATCGGCGCTGCCACGGCGGCTGCGGCAGGCGGGGCCTCCGACGAGGAAGTGAAGGCGCTGGGGAGATGGACCAGTCGCGAGTACAAAGGGTACATTCGGAAGGAGACGACGACCCAACACGCTGCGGTCGAGAAACTCGGACAGGGGGAAGGCCAGACTGGGACATGACAAGGGGCTCCAGGGCGGTGGGGACCCAGGACTGGAACGGTACGAGACCTGCTGTCACTTGTGTCACCATGTGTTGTCATCTGTATTGTGATGTATATACGTTATTTGCCTATGGGTGTACAGGGCAGGGGTGGCTTGTGGTGGGGTCTAGGGTGTGTGCGTCGGAGCAGTCGGGGCTCTCCGAGGGGCTGTTGTTGGGGGTGTCGGTGGGGGTGTGGCAGCCACGAGAGGTGTGGCTGCACAAGGGCAAGCCTGATGCAAACGCAAGACTTGCCAGAATCCCAACAGGACCCATCGGAGGCGTGGCAGGGGAAAAACATAAAGACCTGCCACGCGCGCGCGACTGCAAACCTTCGGCACACACTCATCGGTAAGGAAGGAAAGGTAACATACCACAAATATTAGTAAGGTACATAGGGTTAGACTGCAATCGTCGCCTTAGCAGGTAACGGCAGGTGTAGTGGAACGTACCGAGGTCACGACAGGTTTAGTGGAACGTACCGAGGTTACCGGCGTAAGAGGGGTAAGAGGAAGTCGGGGTTTGAGGTTAGCTGCCCCACTGCGTACGCATGCGCAAGGGGCACAGGTGCTAGTCAAATAGAAAGGACCTCGTGGACTAACCGCAGTCTGAACTTAAGTAACAAAGACCGAAAATGGAGAACCGCGGAGGAAAGGCCACCAGGTCCGCCAAGGTACCCTCAGGGGAGCCCTCAGAGGATGAATCGCCCACCCAGCCCAACCCAGATTTAAAAAGGGGAGGGGGGAGGACTATCTCCGGCAGCACCACCCTGGGGGTGGGGCTCCGTGACTAGGTTTTCAGTTGTGCGTGTGGGGGTGTGGCAGCCACGAGAGGTGTGGCTGCACAAGGGCAAGCCTGATGCAAACGCAAGACTTGCCAGAATCCCAACAGGACCCATCGGAGGCGTGGCAGGGGAAAAACATAAAGACCTGCCACGCGCGCGCGACTGCAAACCTTCGGCACACACTCATCGGTAAGGAAGGAAAGGTAACATACCACAAATATTAGTAAGGTACATAGGGTTAGACTGCAATCGTCGCCTTAGCAGGTAACCCAATTTAGCCACCACAGCTCCCAATCCAGCCACCACATCTGCTATCCCTTCTACTTCTTTTGCCAATGTGTCAAAAATATCATCTTCAACCAGTATTCCTAATTTTACACTTAACAGTGGTTCAGCCACGGAAGTTGGTATGACTGAAGCTGTTCAAACTATCTCTACTCACTCAGCTACGACTCATGTGCAAACAACACAGTCACCAATTTCTACCACTACTACTACAAGTAAGTAGGCAACTAGCCAGGTATGGTATTTTTAATTTATCATGAGTATTTATATAAATTATTATCATTGTAATTTTTTTTACTTCATAGCAATAATAGCAATGAGATTATTCAGCACTTTGGACCAAAATTATGTTTATTTAATACTAGTGGATTATGAAACTTTATACAATTAAAGGCAGCATTTAATCATTTGTCACTCCCAGTTTTGTTGAAGCCAACGTATATTCTTTATCAGCCAAAATATAATTGTGTTCACACAGAGACACTGCTGTGAATCAAGATTAAAACAATCAATGACTTTTTTTGCTGTGACAAGTAGAGTGAATATTAACAGGAGTTTACAACTTTAATTATGACTACTCTTTTCTAGCTAGCTCTGGGGCCTTGCATGCCAATTATACTGCTAATTTGCTGATGCTATTGCCACGATACAAAGTTTTTGTCGTATAGTTTGGTTTGCATTTTGTTTGTACAAATTTCAACATACACAAAGTGTAAACAAATTGAGTTTAGTTAATAATTTATCTCAGAAAGCTTGGATTAAGCTTGCCAACTACAAATTCAATGTTGTCTGTCCTTTTTTTATTACAGCTGTCATTCGGGAGTCTACTGATACTAACAAAATAGAGGAGCCTACTGATACTAACAAAATATACATCCTGGTAATTGTCATTGTTGCAGCCTCATTCGGATTGGTCTGCATTGTGGTCATTATTCTTATATTTCTTCTGATAGTGCGATGTATGAGGAAGAATAACGTCAATGATAGGCATTCGTCTAACAATCACATTGAAATGACCTCTACAGGTAAGTAATTTAATCATTGGAGTACATAACTTTAGCAAATGTTAGGACTTCATGAATTACATCTATAGTGAAAAAAGTGTTCCATTTAACTTAAAGCTTCTCCACTGACTATTTCTTGTGGATGGAGTGCCATTATTAAGTTAAACATAATTTTCCATATAGCTAAAATATTACTCAAAATATGATTTTAGTGTCTTGGTAAATTTGCTCGCCAATTTGTCCTGATAGTATTCAATTCTAACTACTACTAAAATAGCTGTGATGTGATACTGAAAAAAAAAGAAAAGAATAATTGTGGACACAAGTAATTATTATGTATTAACTATTGTTTTGTTATTGGATAATTAATTAGGTCTTCTGGTGCAGTGTAGCGACTTGATTCTGACTACGAGCAATGAAGCTTACTACGCCACTTTAGCCAAGCCTACAGCAAATGAAGGATCTATTCAAATGAATAGCAATGTGTCATACAAATCCTCTTCTCCAGTACTGACACACCCTAACTTGGCATATAAAGGTCACGATTATGACTATCCGATATGATAATTCAATAGATAATTTCTCACTTTCACATACATATTAACCATAATGAATTAATTACTAGTCATAATTAACAAGATTCACAATTATAACAATTATGAGAATTTTAATAGTGATGTAGGTAGTCAGACAATACAAATGAATCTAAGACTTGGGTACATTATTATATAATAAAAAAAGAAATTATTTAATTCTTTTTGTGAATTTTTATAGTGCATTGTTAGTAAGTATTTGAACAGCATCTTTCCAAACAACAAAATCAGCTTCAGCTATAGATTCTGAATACAGACTTGACTTCTCCTCATTAAGTAGCTTGGAATTGGAAACAGAAAGTCTGACGGAAACATCTTCAAAACTGGGACGACTGTCAGGTATTGGATGCCTAATAGTTAAAAAATAAAAAAAATATTCAACTAATTATATACCACTAAATTGCTTACAGTATACATATTATGAAGTGAAGTAAATGAGGATATAAATAATCACTAATATGAATTTGCTGCCCAAAGAAATGTATAAATATATGCGAAAAATTAGTTCTTTTCATGAAAATAAACTCCCGTCACGGGATTCAGTTAGCTTTATTTCAGCATTCCTGGACCTTACTCATTTTTACCTCAATGTTGCTGAATGGTACTGTGTCTACCAGTCATATGCTAAACCAACCGCCCATTTATGTGGTCAAATCACCCACTCATTTATAGTGACAAGAAATCTGCTATGGCGGCAGGAATTGCAGATTAAAAAATGTCTTCATAATTTAGAGATTGTAGCTTATAGTTTTCTATGACATTCTCTATTGGTGGATGTGTTAACTACTGATCACAAATGTTTACTATTGGGGACAGTAAAGTATCTTTACCACCATAGGTCAAGAAACTAAATTATAATGCCATCTCGGGCTGTGTTCCCATTCTCAAAAACAAATTAATTAACTCTGGATTACTAATGTCAATGAACCCAAAATGTGAGAAAATTTAGCACTATTATACACTCTTAGACAAATCAGGTATTATTATGGCTCCACAATGAAAATGGTAAATGTAAATAGAAGCTAAACATGCAAGGAACACTCACTGAAAGACTGTGACAGACAGATAGGCAGACAGACAGACAGACAGACACACACACAGACAAACAGACAGGACGACTACTATAGCCCTCTCGCGCATGCAAACGAGGGTTAATTAAATTGTATGCTTATACATAGAGAAAAACTTATAAATACGAGAACGTCCAAAGTACAAACATAATTTGGCTTGATACTCAATCACTCACCAACAAGACATCATTATACTATATATAGCTTGAGGGCATCCTTTGGGCGGAGGAAGTCGATATTCAGAGCTTAAATTTTTAATGATCTAACATAAAATAGGCAAAGATAACAAACATACAAAAGTACTCTTTGGTGCTATAAATGAATTCTAATTAATAGGCTACATAAATTAGGGTTCTCCGACAATGAACTTAAAAAAAAAAATTATTATAATTATTGGTTACATAACCCTGGTTATAGATGTAGTCAATTATAGTCTCTAAAATTATTCCAATGAGTTTGCATAACTTTAAGTGCATAGTGGTCCTATTAGTATTCTGCACAATCAAGGGCTATCCATTGATGACTTACCTGAGAATTTTTTAATGTCCCAAAAGGCTTGTTGCCTTTACTCCAAATCTCATACATGACAACACCGAAACTCCACATATCACTGGCAGTGGAATACTTCTTGTAGAATATTGCCTAATGCAATGAATATTACTTTTCAGCTTACATCATTGTACCATATTCATACACTCACACTACAATATATTATTAATTGTATTCATGAGCTAAAACCATCACTATGTTCGTACTATTGAGAGTCTTGATTGCTGGCAAATCATGTCATATTACTGGCTATTGTTTACCTCAGGAGCTGTCCATCGCACTGGGATCCTTCCTCCATGAGAGAAATAGTAATTTTCATCTGCTAAATCACGTGACATACCGAAATCTGCAATCTGCAAATAGAACGAGTGCATGACATAGAGCAATAAATTGTTGAGCACATGGAGTGAGCAAGATACTCTAAAGTCTAGTATATATAATAATGTGCTTGTGTGTCAGTAACGACAACAGTGTTGACCGACGACGATGTGTGTATTATTCATGAGGTGATCAGAGTTGGTAAGACAAGTCACTACCTGATGGGGAAAACATTGGACAGGGAAAACATGGGAGAAAAAAAAATGGGAGGAAAAAAGCTAGCTACATTCTCATGGTTCAAACCTGAAACCATTGCAGCAGAGTGCGCATTCAAACCATTAAACCATTGGGACCTAACAGCTTGGAGTATCCTGAAGTGCCTTACTAAGCTATTGCATCCTATACAAATTCTCTTGCAACCACTATAGCGGTTATGTGCACCTGGCAGAGCCAGGATGCCTGTGCACTAGGCAGGCACAATGAACCGTGCAAGCAAAGCTCCTGGAACTGGGCTAGGAATCACAGGAGAATAGACGTGGACTGGTGGGGCTGGTAGGAGGCAGATGGAAAATCAGATGGAAATTTGCCTGAGTTGAGCTTGAACTCAGGGACATCAGGCCCTGAGCCAAGGACACAACTACTACACCACACAGCCACCACTTTGTTAAAAACTGAACACTGGGTGACTGAACTGAGTTGGGAAAGACTATTCATGTACAGCAGCTAATCATAATTGGTATAAGAGATGCAAGAGAATTCAAGGGTCAATAAAAATGGAAGCAGGTGAGAAAAAGCTGACTGATATAACTACTTCAATGAAAAATTGAAAGATAATACCCAGCAGGAGAGGTAAACAGAGGAGGAAAAGGGAATTCACGAGTTGACAAGAGAAATAAGAAAAACAGGGCCAGAATGGCTGAGGAAAGAAAGAGAGCAGGAGAGGGAAAATATGGATAAAACTACCTTAAGCTTGCACTCCTAATTTGCACAAGTTAGTACATCAGGCGCCACAGTGTGGCGCGGTACTTGCTAGTGTAGTTTATGTGTATGTGTTTTTCATACATTGGTAATTGTATAATATATTGTATGTTGGGATGAGCTCATGGTATTACATTTTGTGAAATGTCATATACCTTGTTCTAGCTGTTTGTTAGCTCAATGACAAAAATTAGAATTTGAACTGTTCATCAGGTGTATTTTACCTCACCATAATCATACTAATAGTTTTCGAAGTGCAGATACCTGAATTGCTACAAGGGATGGGAGGGGGGCGGGGTGATTTTGTGAACTATGTGCTTCAATAAAAAAACAAATGGACCGGCTTGAAAATGGTAAAGTATTGCTTCACCATAAACCTATCAACAACATGTACATAAATTTCTAATTGAATTTTCATTTATTTGCTTGGTTTAACTCACTTATCATCACTATGTATGCTATAGACGACACTATTGTTTAAACATACTAAAGTCATATTTTTCAGAATTTAGCATATTTTTCTGACCCTTTTCCCCAAGTACTGTCACTTATAGCTGGACAAAAGTAGGAAAATCACACCTGCATATACTTTTTTTTAATTTCCTTTGTTCTTTCATTATGGAGGCTAGTAATTTGGGTAAAGAATTTTTGTCAATATCAAAATGTAAACCAACAGATAAACTTAACTTACCTTACATATCTCGTCATCTGACACTAGAATGTTTCTAGCTGCCAGGTCTCTGTGGACAAAGCCCTTGTTAGATAGGTACACCATGCCTGAGGCTACTTGGCGGCAGTAACTGAGTAGGTCATGACTGATATCTCCATCTAAGGAGAGTACGTAGTTTCTCAAGTCTCCTTTGTTCAATATTTCTAGGACTATGAAAACCTGAATAATAAATTGTGTATTATTTTACATCTATTAAAATATTTATTAACTCACTGGTTCTCTGTCCTTGACCACACCATACATGGTAACCACATTGGGATGCCTAAACTGGGCCATGATTGTGGCTTCTTGCAGAAATTTTACTTTATCATCTTCGCTGGATCTTTCTTTCAGTGTCTTTACTGCTACATCTAGCTTGCCATTCTTGCATTCCCATACTCCCTTGTAGACGTCACCAAACTGACCAGAACCAAGCAATTCACCAAATCTACACAAAAATGACTTTCAAGTATGATTAAAAGAACAGGGAGGTAAGCTGGGGGAGTGAGGTACTCACACAACATTGTTTCTTGTGACTTTATTTTTCATGATTGTATCAAGCTGCTGATAGAGCCCCATCACATTCTTAGCTGGTGCTGCGTAGACATCGTCAGACTGCAATGAGAGTTTAAGGAATTTATCTATAAATTGTGACCCATCAATGCTTGCTACTAATATTAAGTTACCCAACACAAACCTAATCAGTATGAAAGATATATTTTGTAGGCAAATGCTACCATTAGTGTAATAACTGTTGCCACTGTCAATGTTTAAAATGTAGCATTTTCTTTTTAACATTTGTTGCTAAAACATCATAGCAAGAGACTACACTTGGGCTTCAAGAAAACTAGAAATATATTAAGCCTTAGAGGATGGTAGTCACAAATTCGTGACTGGCGAAACAGTACATGCGTACAGGAGTCATCAGTCCATGATCTACTTGTACATCAATAAAGTGTGGTTGTCACGAATTCGTGACAAGCTCATTCAGGCTTTATCTTTCTACTAACAGTTCGTGCAACACACACAGAATTTCAGAAGCTTATACTAGCAAAAGGAGCATGACTGTTACGTACTTATCTGCAGAGAAAAGTCATGTTTGAAGAGGGTAGCAGTAATAACAACTATTGTGATAGTTTGACTGGTGAAAGTGATCATGGCACATAGTCAGCGATCACCTGCTAAGGGTAACAATAGAAATGAATGTGCTCATAGAATGTATGAAAGTGTATTAAAATATCAATGTGTGTAATTTAACTAGCACACGCCTTTTTATTGTTAAGTATAACTATTTGTGCTGAACACAATACCAGTATAAATGCAATGTTGGTGGCAAGACAGTATGCATATACTTGCTTGTGTCAGTAATAAGATAGTCTGAACGAATAAATATATTGAAACTGGGAAATCAAGTCTACATCTGTGAGACGAGCAGAAGACTGGGATTTTAGTCTTATCTCCTAATAAAAATATTCTGCTATGTGCACATAACTCTTTCTCCCCTAATCATAATATGTAGTCTATATCTCTAAGAGATGAAGTATCTTACCTCTCCATTACTTTGTGCTGGCAGTGACTTGTTATCAGACTGGTACTGAACGATTTCATACTAAATACACAATTATGGGTTAGTTGCACCAGTAATAATTTATTTATTTTTTAAACATAGTCATTATCAATTTGTTGCTCCACTAAATTTTGTCAGGGCTATACAAGAATTCAGACGGAACATTTCACCACGTAAACTGAAATAAAAAAATTAATGTGTTTGGTCAATCATGCCATGAGAAATACAGTACTGTTTCTGATCATCATGAAATTATCAAATCCATAACCCATCTAAAACTCCAATACTTATTTACCTCATGTGGGAAATTGACATCCCCTTGTATAACAGGTGAATAGTAGATCTACAATGATATAATAGAATAATTAAATTAATAAACTCTGGTGGCGAATTTTTACATACATCTGTTAATCTAGCTCACTCTTTAATTTTACTGTCAAACTGTAGTGTTTTAACTACTAGTCCTGTAGGTCAGCAATGTGCAAAATTAATATGAAGCATGAGTGGCTAATACCTATACATAAACGACTTACATGATGTTCAGAATTATCAGCTGTATTTGCCTCATCATCACCCACTGTAGCACTAGGTCCCTTTTCTGTATAATTGTATTCAGGATTGCTTAGAGCAGGTTGTTCAACAAACTTGGCCACTGTTGTCTTAACTAAAATACATATGATTATTGAGTCATATAGCTGTACAAGGTAGTCAAAGAGTTTGAAAGTGCCAATATTCAATGCCATGATAAAAAGCTCAAAAAAACAGATATTTATACAAACGTGTTTTTTTATAATTGTTTTGTAGTCTTAATCAAATTTTCTAAGTGAATCCTAAACAGTTTAAAAAAAGAAGGTATAATTCCAAAGGGGATAAGAAATGAAGCCTTCATGGCTTACTCACTATTTACTACTAAGTCTAAACCTAAAAAGGAAGTATAGGAACAATTTTGGTGATGATGATACCACATGATCCAGCAGTTGGGTTCAGTTGTAAACGCTGAGTAATAAACGATTTGTTAATGAGATGAGAAAATAATAATCATACCTTATATGCACACATTACTTCAATGTACTACTTACATGTATGGCAAGTCTAAGTTGGCTCGGTATTTATGATTACCTGGAGAGTGAAATAGTCACTACAAATACCTGTTATTGTTGTGTATACATTTGTTTAAGTTTTTCTCTTGTGTTTATCTTGTCATGCTTATCCATGTCTAATTACACCAACTTTCTTGTCTATCTTATGTTGTTTATCAATTATTTGTTGTCCTTGTGCATTAATGTGTGCTTTTCATGTTTGTTTACTATCTGAGAATTTTGGACACACATTTCTAACTGTGGTGGAGAGTCATTAGCTTCACTTTCCTCCGTAGCATCATCATCTTGTAAGCTACACAGATGTGTGTTCAAAATAAGTTTCTACATTTAAAGAAATTTACATTTCCATATTTGGACATTGATCATTTCTTTGACAAAACACAGTTGTACTTCAATTGTTTTTGCAAACCATTTTGGCTGCTGTTTTTTCTGCCTGGGCTACGAATTAAACTCTCCTTGCACTTTTACAGGTACTCTCCAGTGATATGGCGGCACCAACAAATCTAATGGCAGCCGAATCCAGTGGTTTTTCAGTCAACCTTCCTGACTAACCATCTTAGACAGTGGCACTCGGTTAACCTCAACTGACCAGATTTTCTAACAATCAGCATATATTCCTAAGCAGTGATGTGCATAGATTTTGCTTATAATAAGACACTCTCTCCTCCTCACACATAGTTTGAAATTAATTTTGTCCATCATCTACTTATTGACTTACTTTTTCTATTATTATAGATGATATTATCTAAAGATTGGGATTCCTGATATCCTAATGGCTTGAATTTCTTTTTAGACAGATTCAGATAAAGTAACAGGAGAACGGCAACAACAGTGATGACTATGATGATGGCGATGACAAGAATCACCACACCTCCTATGACTGCTCCACTGGCAGCTGATGTCCTACTTCCCCCTGGTGATGAGCTAGATGCCATACCAAAAGATGATGAAGTAGAAATTTCAGAAATACTTCTTGTGTCAGATGATGAAGTCATTTGAAAACTTGTGGATGACATATTTTGTGGCAGTGAAGAAAGACTGTCAGTAGAAGATATTATATTGGACGATGAAGTAATTGGAATGGTTACGGAAGATGATGTGGTTTGTGGTGATGAAGTTGAAGTAGCTGATTGTTCTGTGGCACTAATTGGAGCTAAGTATACATAATACAATGGAATGTGCTACAGCTATATGGCCTAACTCAATTTTTTTTTGCTAGTCCATTTATGGTCTAATAAGCTCAACAGGCATGTACTAAAATTCCAACCTATTCAATAAAAAATACACCTGATAATCATTAGTGAGACTAATAATATCATTCAAGTTTCTGTATCATTAATTTCTATATACTACCCCAATTTGGCTTCAAATGAAAAAAAACAAAACAAAACAAAACAAAAACAAAAAAATCTTATTTATTGCCATTTGATTAACAGTGTGATGATCAGTCATGATCTAGCAGACTGTCATTAAGCAGAAATAACAATATACCTGCCATTGGAGTAAGTTCGAGTGCTACTATTAGAGTTTGTGGCGCTTGGAGTGCAAATAATTTACTCTTTATTAGTACTTACATTGGCTATGTATTGCAGCCACTTACTGATATGAAGCCACATGAGGCGCGGTGTCTGAGGAATTGTTCCAGTAAAAGTTATGAAACTGTTGACAGCAGGCATACCAGATATTAAATATGATTGTGTGCTAAGTTCAGGGTTCACATTGGTGAAGAGGCCAGGTAAATTTGGATTGGTTCTAGTTGTTACACCAAGGAGAAAATTGGATGCAGGGAGACTGAATTGGTCCCGCTGCTCTAAGGTCATGGTGTCACAGCATGTTTGAGAATTATAGCACCGTTTATTTGCGGAGAAACTAACAGAAATGGTGTGTGTAACTCTACCTCTGCCATCACTTTGTCTTGTTAATGTATGTAAAGTGAATACTTCTCTTTGTCCATCATTGGTAATGTGAGTATAACAGAATTCAATGGCTGTCACTGTTCCGCTGCAGTTAATAGTATTTTCAGGCACACTGTATATATATGTGGCATCATCTATGGACGCCAGCCACATGTAATCCAGTACTTGTTCTCTCCCTCCAAAGTTTGGAAGATAATATTTGTTATTCGTAGTGTCCAGAGGGGAGCATCTCCATTGATAGGATGATGAGGCTACAGTTTCAGAATATTAAGGATAGTTAATAGGTCTCAATTATCCAATTATAAAACAATAATATTTTTTTGTGGTGCCAAATGTCAAGTGACTCTGGATTCCCAATTAAGCTTCTACATTTTACTAAATAACAAAACCAAGCAAAAAATGAATGCGTTGTACATTATTTTATTACATAGCTACTGTATATTCATGTAGTGCCTATTGCAGCTTACATATTTGGACAAGCATTAAACAGTTCATTTCACAGTGTATGGAATCCAATAGCCCATGCATTATTAAATCAGCTATAGTTGCTCTAAATTGTAAACCACTTTATCTTGTGTGTGGGCCACCTAGCTTAAGTTATCAGCTAAAAAAGAAATAGAATAGCTAAAAATAGGAATTATCGATGAATGCATACGAAAACAAGTATATTATAATGCCATAATAAGTAGAGTTCATTGCAGGTTTTATTAGACATGGTGGGATTTAAAAATACTTGAAAGCTACACTGCTAACTTCTAGTGAACAAATAATAGTTACAGGCTTGCTTTCTAGCTAGAAAATCCAACTAGTAGTTTTGTGAGTTGAGTGAGGGGGAAAAGGGAGTATTATACAACAATGAGGGGGGGCGGGGCAGAATTGTTTTCTGGCCATTCCCAATTGCTACTTAAAAGAAGACTTGATTTAGTAGCTAACTTTTTTCTCGGGATGTCGGCATACAAGGTGCTAGCTATATAGCTAGCTGTAGGTCATTTCTTTCACTCAGAGTATCCTATAGCTAGCTAGTTACGAGCTTACCACCACGAAGCAGGCTTAGAAAAATTATCCCCAAGCACGCCCTGCATGGAACGATCAACATTTTCTCCAGCCCTGAAGTTAACCTGCAACATTAAGAGAAGACAAAAAGTAAGGATATTCATCTTCTATTCACGCCTTATGTTGGGGGGCGTGGGAGGTTGCCACCCACGCAAGTGACGTCACTGGTGTGATTTACCATCAACAAACGTTTTGTAGTCGTGGTCGTTTGTGGGTCTGGCAAACGCTGGTCGTCCAAGGTCAAGGTCAATGTTTTTGAAAGATTTACTTGATCTTGGTCTCGCAAGCCAGACTCCCCCTCCCACACGACCGTACAGAGAAGCGCGTGCGAAGAGCTGGAAAAGCAAGGGAAGGAGTGTTAGGGTCTGGCTTGCGAGGCTAACTTGATCTCGTATTGACTGGGATACGTTTCTGAAATTGCAGGAAACTCTGCAGGGAGTCTGAATAGTTGCTCTAATGTATCAGAAAAAGAAAAAGGATTTGCACCAAATTGTGTCCAACTTTTCCTGATCTGCAGTGTCACTAATGATCGTAAGATTGTGCTTTAAAGTTAATAAAGCTAAACTTGAAATTGTATCAGTGATATAGGATTTTTCACATAAATTTGTTGTTTTTGTGTTGTTGTCGTTGTTGCTTTGCCTTTCCGAACAATCATGGTATTTCATAGCAGTATCTTCCACACTGATTGATATTAGCAATTTGTGGCCTTGTAGTATTAGTAGCTGAAGAAGGTTATTGGACAGAAATCTCGTACAATATTATTCAAAGCTGTACTATATTATATTGCTAATAATTTATTCTAGACCATATCTCTGGATTGGAGTTGGCATGCCAGCTAACTAGCCTCTGCCTGTTTCTAAGTTATTTTATTAACTGCTATATGAGTATTGATCTGGGGGATGCAGATAATATGCTGGCAAATATTTAATATGAACTTACATTATTTATCACTTTTGACAGAGCACTACTTTAATGTAGTAATCGTAATCATAACCATAGTTATAATACTAATCATATAATTATTATCATAATCATAATCATAATGTTATTAAGCTCTTGCAGAGAATCAACAAGCTAATAAAGCAAAGATTACTTAAACTATCCCCAGGTAACAGTGAGCCATTCTTTTGCTAACTTTTTCAACTTTCTCTCTCATTTTCCTTTTTCTGCTATTTTTGTTGAAAATTTCTAGCACTAAAAAATTGTGACTAAATAATATAATATAATAATAATAGCAATAATAATAAATATTTTAGAGTTAAAAATCATGTGCTTACATTTAAATATTACTTCCACAACTGATGTAGAAACAATGAAAAAAATGCAAGATATTTTTTAATCAAGGGTTACTGATGATTTATGGTACATTTTCTGAAGATTTTCAAATATGTTCTCTCCATGTGATAAATCTGCTCCTAGTTTAAAATCTTCAGAAACTTCTAACTTGTCCACTAAGAGGATTATGGAGTTTGAGAGGGACAGTTTTGTTGAGAGTTCATTGAAATTAGGACGTTTGCTTGCTTCAGGGTGCCTAATCAATGTAAATACAAGTGAAATGATTTAAGTCCAGACAAACTGTTGCAAATGAGTTATTTTAATGCACATAATAAATACCCTGTCAATTGCATGGTCAGGTTAAATTAGTCCTTAGCACCAAAAAGTTTTTCCATGTTTTATGTTGTTATTGTATATTGGCTGTATATTAGCTACTGACTGTCTAATAATTTCATATGAATTTATGTATAGTATATGCCACTTATAAGGTTATTGTTTTATAATGAAGTATAATACTTACCAGCATAACATCATTATATTATAAATAGCACGAGAACATCCAGGAGGAGGAGAAAGTCGACATCCGGAGTTGAGCATTCTTATAACCTATTGAACAGTGTTTTGAGATTTACACCTGATAGAGTGACTAGCTTAAGCCAAAATATAATATCATAACATGAAGTAGAGATAAAGTATGGCTTATATACTTCTTTGCCTGTGAACATTGACTATACAAATTGGATTCATTTTATCTGACATTATCCAAATGGACCACTACACTTAAAGTGACTTGAATTCTGAGCTCAATAAAGTTACAAAATATATAAGAGATTGCTAGTTTTATCTAACATCACAATTGCCCTCAACATGTATACTTTAATATAATTGCAGCAAATTTCTTTCAAATTGTCAAAGAATACAAAAATGAATTCTTACTTCAGAGTTCTGTATGCTTTCAAATGGCTTGTGTCCAATACTCCATATCTCATACATGACTGCACCAAAACTCCACACATCACTGGCAGTGGAATACTTCTTGTAGAAGAGAGCCTATTAAAGGGATAAAATCAATGATAACTAGTGCTATTGTTTATAAGATGGTATAATATATTGGTCACACTTTGTGATTTACAATTTTCAATATTTCGCAATTTATATAACCACTGCTTGTAAACTGTCTCTTAATATTCACCTCAGGCGCTGTCCACTTGATAGGGATCCTTCCTCCATGAGAAACATAGTAGTTCTCATTTGATAAATCACGTGACATACCAAAGTCTGCTATCTATAAGGAGTTAGTAAAATAGTACATAAATTATTTGTATATGTTCATTTTCAATGATTCAGTCATTCTTGGCTCAAAATAATTATAATAATAGCAAATTTTCACAGTTCTAACACCCAGTATTATGTTTAATTGAACTTTCGGCAAGAAGTCAAATTGTCAGGTTAAGACTAAATTGAAACATTATATTAGCTGTTAGAATTGAGAAAATTAGCGATTACTAACATTATTATATGAATCTATTGTAAACTTATATTTGGTGAAGTATCATGAATCAATTATATGTTATCTTATAATAATTAGTGCAACTTTATGTACAAAGCTTACTTTGCATATCCTGTCCTCTGACACTAGAATGTTCCTAGCTGCCAGGTCTCTGTGGACAAAGCCCTTGTTAGATAGGTACACCATGCCTGAGGCTACTTGGCGGCAGTAACTGAGTAATTCATGGCCATCTATCTCAGGACTCACTCCTCCATCATCAGTCCTCATGGAAAATAAGTATTTCTTCAAGTCTCCTTTGCACAATAATTCTAGAACTATAAAAAGCTGAACAAGCAATTAATGAAGTTGTGTAATAATTGTCGTGAATAGCATTAAACATTTCTTACTGGTTCTCTGTCCTTGACTACTCCGTACATGGTAACCACATTGGGATGCCTAAACTGGGCCATTATTGTGGCTTCCTGCAGAAACTTTAATTTTTCTGTTTCACTAGAGCTTTTCCTTAAAATCTTCACAGCCACATCTAGTTTGTCAAGCTTGGATTCCCACACTCCATTATAGACATCACCAAACTGACCAGAGCCAAGATGGTCACCAAATCTGGAATTACACATTATATATTTGGAGTTCATGTGCTGGAGTGAGAGATTGGCTTACACTACGTTGTTTCTTGATATATTTTCCACTATTGTGTTGAGCTGCTGATATAGTCCAATAACATTGTTAGATGGCACTCTGTACGGATCTTCCAACTATGTACAATGAAAATAAAAGCATGCAGTTTTAATGAAGCACCAAAGGTGCGAACCCTCAGCACTATTAAACACTGCCTAGCTATTACAATAATAATCTCCCTCCAAAAGAACAAGCAATCTGTCAGCTATTTTAATGAGGCATCAATATAGCTCGAGCAATGGAAATGGTACATGGAAACGTTGTTTTCATAAGAGAAGAAGCTAAACTAAGCCAGAAATACTCACTGGTATACATTTTCAACGCTAAACTTCACTTCTTTCTACTCCATTATCTTCCCTTAGCATAAAGCAAACTACACCGCTGGCTGCAAGAAATTATTTGCTCACGTGATTGTGACGTGATGCTAGGTGGCGTTACCCATAAAAGCTGGTATCTATGGGAAGCTGAAAGCTTTGCGTTTTCTCAACAATTATCCCGAAATTCGAAAATGTAACACAATAAAAGGTCCTAAATCTTCTTCCTTTGTAAGTTGATACCTAAATCAACAGTTAATTGTCAGTAATCTCCAAAATAAGAGCGTGACAGATAGACAGACGGACAAACAGACTAGACGACTACTATAACCCTCTTGCGCATGTGTGCTGAGGGTTAATTATGCTATGAAGTATTTTAAAGGTAAGTATGAAGTACATTGAAGGGACTAAGTTGGGTTTTGACAAAAAAAATCATTGTCAAACCAAGCTGATCTTTAGTCACATATCAAATAATTTAAAAAAGACATCCAATTTACATATATATTAACATTATTGAGGCGAAAACCTGAACTTGAAAAATAATAGTAACATTACCTCTGCATTGTTCTGTAATGGTGAGGTGTTTTCAACATGATATTCAACTGGCTCATACTAAATATAAGAATCACAATTTTTTATATAACCGTAACAGGAATAACCATCAGCCATATCAGCAATCAATTTGAAAGTAAGTGAGTGTAGACTCGGACAGATGACAAGTCAAGATGTAAACCTGACTGATGTCTATTATGACTAGTGAGAGAAGAAGAAGCAATACTCTAAGTATTTGCTGAACACCCTGCAGAGAGATGGGTCAGCTAGGAACTACAGAGAACACTTTATGTAGTTTCATATGTTCTATGAATTCAATGTAACTACGGTGAGAACAGGAAAATGTTAATTAAAGATCGACTACCCGCTACGGTGATGACAACAACATTGACTACTACAGTAGAAACTAAGCATGGGTAGTAGAAAAAATGATGAGTGCATATGAAATGAAGTTTCAATAACAATGATGGTAAAAGTGATGCAGTGTTATCCAGAGGTACATCGTCACAATTTAGTGAAAGGGCTAAGTTAGGCTATGATTACAATTTTTCTCAACTCTAATCTGATCTTTAGTCCATTCCGATGTCAAATCATTAAAAAAAGACATCAAATTTATATACACATATATTATAATAATAGTACAGCGCGTAAGTTTCCCATTAATAAATGTATGGGAAAAATTGCTGTTCAATTGAAATCGCATGGGGAAAGTGAAATAGCATGTAACTATTTGAAATACCTCGGTAACTAGGTGGACACTAAGCGAAATACCACGGTAGCTATGTGAAATAGTACAGGTAAGTGTGCACGCATGCAGCGTTAACCTTGGAAACATACAGTTTGAGTAGTTTCTAGTTGGAGACTATGTCATTCTTTACCACAGAAGCTCTACCCATATTAGACGGAATGTTTTTCAATAGATTAGGAGGAGCCGTACGTTGAAAATGAAGTTCCAGCGGACGCTAATCCTGAAATACGGAGATAGTGAGTGAATGATACAGTGTAGCTACAATTACAAACGACTTTTTAAAAGCTGGCCTACTATTAGCGAGTGATAGCATGGGTAACCTGTGCTATTAGGGATCAATAGCACTCGTAATGTGGTTTGTGGTGATGAAGTTGAAGTAGCTGATTGTTCTGTGGCACTCGTAAAATAGCACTTGGCTTTGCCTCATGCTATTTTAATCGCACACAAAAAAAAGATTCTCCTAACATAACTTGCTATAATCTGGAACATGAGTAACCTTACCTCTGCATTGCTGTGTATTGGTGATGTGTTGTCAGTGTGATATTCAACCAGCTCATACTAGATACAAGAATTATATTATAACAATCATACTAGCAAACAACTACAAAGGAGAACTTATATAATAATACACTGTGTCAGTAAAGACAACAACAATGATGGTGAGGTGTGCATTCATGAATAATCCATTAGCTGAGGTGGGTTGGTAAACCGTGATCCGTAATTACTACAACAACGGTAGTGCGTGTATTCATGAATATTATATGGGTCAAAAAAGTAAAGTGATTAAAAAAGTGGGCTGATGTAACTAAACGACGAGGTGGCAAATGGATAATTATACCGTATTCTACTGCATTCCTAATTTGCCAAAGCTAGAGAAAATTAAGCACCACTGTGTGGCAAGGTACTTGCTAGTCTGTAATGTGGAAGGGTTTGCATCATCCTAGTGGCATGTAACAAATGAATAGTTTTGTTTAAAAAAAATATTTTTTACAAAGTTCACAAAATTAAATAGCACACTAAAAATCCCAGTACAGAAATAGAGTCTTTTCACAATCTTGCTATATGCTCTTATCCGGCACATGATGGTCTCTATAGTCCTTAGATGCTTGAGAACTTACCTCATGTTGACAAGTTTTAATGTCTTCTAATAAATCAGGTGAATAATAGATCTGCAATGGGGTGGCAGGATACAGGTTATGAAAGAAAACCACTAAAAGCAATACTGCATTATATATCAATCTTAACTTCCTAGTTTTCTAACCACAAGGCTTTATTACATATTTTTGAATTGAGCATGCATGAGTTTACAAATTATATGTTGATGTTAGCAAACATGTTACATTACAATCATGCACTATTGTGGGTAATATCATATGATAAAGTGATCCCATAATAATGTATATAATGTTAATGCACATACACACACACATATATATATAATATATAGATTTTTATGTGACAGTTTTATAACAAATAACGCGTACATTTACAATTTAGCACCAAATATTATTATAGCTCATCAGGAGCTATTGCTGTATGATAACTTGTATGGCCTGTTCAAGAAGTCACTCACATGATGTTCAATATCACTAGTTGCTGATGCTTCAATGTCACCAGCCTCTGCACACTTCCATTTGCCTTCAGTATCATTGTATTTGAGATTGCTCAAAGTTGACTCCTCAATAAATTTGGCCTCTGATGTCTTTCCTAAACCACATAAGGTTATTATAATTATATGTGATCCTAAAAAATAGACATCTATAATTGGTGTAATTCATCAAACTCTAATTCCATCACACTGCCAAGAAAAAAATAATTTAAAATGTTCGCTAGTCTCTCAACATTATTGAACTCACTGTTCATGTGATAGCAGGTGATATTGCTTAAAGCTCCGGATTTCTCCATTTTTGAAGACTTGAGTTTCTTACTGTATTTCATCATAAATAGAAGTATGAGGACAAATACAGCAATGATGATGATGAGGATTATCACTAAAACCACCACACCTCCTATAATTCCTCCATTACCAGCTGAACTACTACTTCCCCCTTGCAGTGTGCTTGAGATCACATCAAGAGATGATAATGATGTGGAAGTTTTAGTGGAAATGAAAGTATTTCTGGAATGTACGGTATTGGACGACGAGGTTGTTTGAAAAGTTGTCGAGGATGGCATACTCTTGGACATTGAAGAGAAACTATTTGTTGAAGATAACCCATTGGATGAGGAAGTTGTTTGAATAGTTGTGGAATTATATAGTGTAGTTGGTGTCACCAAAGCTGGAGTAGTTGGTCCAGTCAATGGCACTGATGAAGCTGCAGTAGTTGGTCCAGTCAATGGCACTGAAGCTGCAGTAGTTGGTGTAGTCAATGGCACTGAAGCTGGAGTAGCTGGTCCTGTCAATGGCACTGAAGCTGATGAAATTGGTTGATCAGTAACTATTACTGGAGCTACACAAAGAAATCAATTATAATACCAGCCCCTGAACCTTCCTTACACATCTGTGATCCTATTCTGTGTTTAAACCTCTAGCAAGGTTCTATCTCCGCTCAAAATCCTCATAAGTAATACTAGTGGCTTAATAGAAAGGAAAATTTGCGCTGATGTCCTTTAGTTCAGATCTTAATTCTTAACCAGCACATACACTTGATAGTATATCTACAGTATATAAATGGATACTACTTACTAATATGAAGCCATATGAGGCGCAAGCTTTGAGTAACTCTTCCTGATAAAACGGTGTTAATAGTAGGCTGGCCAGAAATTAAGTATGATTGTGTTGAATATGATGACTGCAGACTGGTAAAGAGGCCAGGTAAGTTGGGATTAGCCCTCGTGGACATACCAAGGAGAAAATTTGACTCTGGTAGACTGAACTGATCCTGTTGCTCTAAGGGCATGGTGTCACAACATCGGCTTGATGCATAGCACTGGGAACTTGTAGAGAATCTTACAGGAATGGAGTTTGTGACTGTAATTGTGCCATCATTTTGTTTTGCAATTGTATGCAGGGTGAACACTTCTCTTTGTTGATCATTAGTAGTGCCACTATAGCAAAACTCCACAGCTGTCACAGTTCCTCTACAATTCAATGTATTTTCATTTACATCATAGATGTACGTCACACCATTAATAGATTGTTGCCACGTATATCCCACTACTTGAGTTCTCCCTCCAAAGTTAGGAAGATAGTATTTGTTGTTAGATGTGTCCAAAGGTGAGCATCTCCATTCATAAGATGATGTGGATTCTATATATAACCATTAGAAACATTATGATTAATGTTATCCCTAAGATAGGCTCAAAATTATTTTAAACTAAATAGCCATGCACAAATTTAGATGTACAAGCAAAAAAGGTGATATTTTGGTAAACATATTTGGGGAGTGAGTACTACAGATTTATAAAATCATAATCTTAATAAGTATCAATAAATTTGTTCATACACATCTTACTTGGAAGGCTGGCATAAAATCATGTATGGGCTTTGAAGTTTTGGCTTATCCATTATAATTGAATATAGCAATAGATAATCATTTTAATACAGGAGTTTGAATTTAACTTCATAGCAATAAAGTTTATAAAGGAAAGAATCTTCTCTAAGGCTCTTATTTTTTGTTTGAGTATAAGGCAGCCTATCGATACAATTCATCTAGAATTTTCATACACAAAATAGATAGCTTGTACAATATTTAAGATGAAAGCTGAGCACTCACTGAAATGAGATTATTGAACGTATGTATAGTTCTGGTTATTGAATTTTTGAAGTATAGTGGAGTTAGTTTTGAATAAGGCTTTGAACCAGTTGATAGAGCCAAAAAAATACAGTACCAAAGACTAAAAGTGACTTAAATTTATGGAAGAGAAATGGGGAAAATTACGAACCTGGTAAGAAATGTAACAAACACACTATATAAAATTAGCTGATTTATTATTGTTATCATGCAAAATAAATTATTCCGTTTTGGAATGTAAAAAATGACACTCCACTCACTCTCACATTTGCCTTTAGCTCTGCTTGTAAGTCAGTATAATATGCATAATAGTTTTTTCACACATCAGCAAAGAATATGAGGGCGTATTTCACGAGCGTGAGTAAGTATTTTCAATGCCAAAGTATTTATGGAAAAAATTATTGCTAGTTAGATATAACCCACTAATCTCTTCCAATAATCTTTTTGGTAATGATTTGTACAGAACATAGCTCAATACCAAATCATTGAGGGTGTGAATGACTTCAATATGAATGAATAGATTACCTTAGGATAGCATGTTTATTTCATAGAATGTTTTGGTCCGTGGACCTTCAGCTAGATAGAAGTGTGCAATGATCAGGATGTGTGAGGGATGATAGTCTGAGATGAATGTTGGTGGTAATTTGAATGTTGGTGGTAATTTGAATGTTGGTGGTAATTTGAATGTCGGTGGTAATTTGAATGTTGGTGGTAATTTGAATGTTGGTGGTAATTTGAATGTTGGTGGGTCTAACAGTCTTGAATTTACATTCTATCACCTTCATGATCATGCAAGTTATCATTCAGCAGAAGAGGGTCTGCTTATGAACTGAAACATATTAAGAATTGATGAATAGTGCTATGCTAAGTAAATAAATTTATTTAAGTTCAAATTCACAACAATAAATCTCTGCAATGTGATGTTCATAGTCCTTTCTTCTTGCTAACAATTACAGGACCAAAAACTAACCTTACCTTGCATTAGGCAGAGAAAAAAAATCCCCAAGCAAGTGTTCCAGTTGCACTTTAGGAACAGGAGCATCCCTGAGCCAAGATCCCACGCTACGCAGGGCTTCAGGCTATGCACGATCCCCCGCTACGCAAGATATCACAGCGACGAATGATATCACAGTTGCAATGCAAGCACAGCTACAGCGCTGATCTGGCTAGAAAAAAATATGGTTCACGAGCGGTAGTTCACGAGTAGTTGGGCGTAGCCCGACCTCAACGGTAAAAACGGGAGGTCGGGTCAGGCCTTATACTGGATTTGTTCTTGCTGAGTCAGCAATGAATGAACTTGCGTGGGTGTTCGGGGGCGTAATCGCGTGGGAGTAGCCGCAGGCACTTATAAGGGTTCACCACACACGAGGCTACTTTACGCTCCTTTTCTTTAATCATGTTTTCAATTTGTCTGGGTTGTGGAACTGATTTAACTGGTAAAGGAACTGACAGGAGAGCATTGGATAATTCTGACAATTCAGATACCAGAGATGTTGTGAAAGTGTGGAAATATTTTGTGCTGAGTGATGCTGTTGGTGTAGATGATGAAATTGTTGCTGCTATTTTCAATGGCAGTGATAATAGAAGAGTCCCCAAGATGTGTAGGAAGTGTTTTTTGGCCTACAAGAAGTACAACAATTCCCACAAAGTACTGCAAGATAACTTGCAAAAGGCTATTACTGCTCTGGAGCTAGTATCCCATTCTACCTCTAGCCCTCCTCTTCCTCATCCACCCTCAAAAAGGCCACGAGTTGATGTGATATCTTCTCAAGGCTCATTTCAGAGTAGCAAATCACCTGGAGTTGTGGTTGTATCATAGATCACTTTAGCTATATAACCAGTCTGTACATTGCTATCGCTCTTTGTATGATTTTCAGGTTAATATTGGATATGAAAAATCCAAACGCTATACACTCACTCCGAGACTTAAGCCTATGGTAAAGGCTGCTACGCGGAGAAGTATGAAAACTGTGGCGTTACAAACATTAAAAGATCCTGAGTCAAGGAAATATGTCCTGAAGTTGCTTGGAGTAGAATTGACCAAAGAAGTTAGGGCGATGACCTCATGTAGGGTAAACTCCATCTTGAAGAGTCAAGACCCAAAAATCCTCAAGGAATTTGGCTGGTGTATGCTAGATAAGGAACTTTCTATGCACGCACCTGTTTTGAAATATTTATTACGTTCAGCAACCACTACCAGGGTCCCTCGTTCAAATACTGACGCCATTGTAGGCATGTGTGCTGCAATTATTCTGAACCATAGAAACCCAAACATGAACCTTATCCAAAAAATGAACTCCCTTATCATGTATGCTGGGTACTGCTCTAAAAAGGTTAGTAGTTGTGTGTGCTGAACTAAAGACCATTTTGTCTGGGTGATATCATAATTTAAAGACATTATTTTAGATAAGTGAATTTGAAGGATTTAAATTTTTTGTGTTAAAATGAATCCCTTGTAATATACAATGGGGTCTCTATAGCATGCCAGAGCAGATTGTCATAATACTGCACTCTGCCAGTAAAGAAAATACAATACCGTGTTCATTTGTCGTAACCTATCAACTCAACAATAATTGTGTGGATATTCTATGAACATTGGAATGAGTCGTGGCTAAAATGACCACTCTATACTTCATATTTTGGGACACTATTAATTATGCATTCCATTTGTGTTTTTATAATCAAGGTCTATCAGCGACTACATAAACTAAATATCTCTGTATCATATTCAACTATGATTCGCTTGCTGGATAATGTTGGAAAAGACTTCAATTTGCAAGTGAGAGATTGGCGAAACAGAGTTGTAGCCACATTGGACCAGACAAATGAGGTGGTAAGTCAAAACTCTAGATGATGTAGTAACATTGCATATTATATATGCAACCTTGGTCAGGCACATTTTTTATTGCTTGTCTGCTATTCAATTTAAACTTTCTGTAGCAAAGTCGAAGGGCACCATGGTTTAATTTGGAGACCTCTGAAGATAATTTCCTTTGTGACTCTGCTTAGTGACTCAGATTCTGACTGTTCTTGGAAGAGCTATTCACCAATAACGTCAGATGATGAATTCAGCGATCCTGACTGTCCATCCTCTGGTAGTGCTTTGGACACCACTGCTGATGATGATGGTGATGACTGCAAAACTTCATCATTTTCTCCGCCGAATCTTGCGAGTGACCTTCCTGTAGAACAACCATCTACTTCTCAAACTCAGCAGACCAGTCAAGAACAGGGAGAGAAACGTTTGCAGCCTTATTTAGGTATGTTTTATTGTATACATTAGTTTGGGCTCTTCCAAGACTATTCACCAATTAACCACTTATCACCTTTACAATTCACCCAACATCTCTGAACAAGAGGCGCGTAACTTCCTCTAGTCATAGTCCCGGAAATTACGAAGGACCAGGGTTCACGATAAGCTTCCTTAGCTAAGCAAGTTAACGCCCCGCGGCTAGTGTGAGGCGAGCAACCGGATACTTTGCCGGCGTGGTAGATCTCAACTCAGCAACAAGCCACTCGCAGCTAACGCAGTCTGCTCTATCACCAAGTTTGACTTACAATGAACCAATTCAACAAGACATTTTACAACACATTATATGAGCACGACATGGTACAAGTTAGAGTGGTTTTACGGAAGAGCATGAATATCATTATACATAAATAAACAGGTAAGGTAGCTAGAGTAATTTGATGAATAAGTGTGAACAGGTATGAACGAGTTAATGAATGAGCTATCTTAAGATTGTTCAAATCCTTTTCCCTGTTCGGAGATTCTTCTAGTCCCAAACATCCTGGGGCGGGGGGGCAGAAGGCTGATCATCTATGTAGAGACGAATTAGCTTATGTGTAGGTCGGCGATAGACTTTTCCCTTGCACTGGACATCTACTGCCCGGACGTGGCTATCATCTCCTGGGTAAACTGACGTCACTCTGGCGATGGGCCAATCCCGATAGCCTAAAGTCTCGTCCTTCAGATAGGCTAAGTCTCCAACATTGAAGTCTGGTTCGATCGTGTTCCATTTGTTCCGGGCTTCCAGTGATCGGATATGTGTAGCTTGCCATAATTGCCATAAGTCCGGCTGCAATCTCTGGATCAGCTTCCATCTCCTCAGTGAGCTAATCTTTGCTTGACTGGCTTGTGCTTTTGGTGGAGATTTGAGCGGTCGACCTATCAGGAAGTGTCCTGGGGTTAAAACGATGTCGTTTGGATCTGTCGAAGTCATCGACTTCAGGGGTCGAGAATTCAGGACTGCTTCGACTTTTGTAAGGATAGTACTCAACTCGTGGAAGCGAAGAGGATGAGGTGAGATGACTTTGCGGAGAAGCAACTTCATGGATTTCACTCCGGATTCCCAGAGACCTCCAAAGTGGGGAGTCCTGGGTGGAATGAAGAGCCATGAGATGGAAGTCTCAGAGCAGAGTTGAGTGAATGGTCTTGGCCATAGAGTGTAGCCGTTGTATATCTTGTAACTCATTCCGAGCACCCAGAAAGTTCGACCCGTTGTCTGAGTACAAGTGTGTGGGGGTTCCTCGACGAGCACAGAACCTCTTGAATGCAGCTAGAAACTCCTCGGTAGTGAGGTCGGCGCAGAGCTCAATATGAATCGCTCTCGTTGAAAAGCGAACAGAGAGGCAGGCATATGTTTTGAGCAGGACTGGTCGACGAGTGTGTCCCTGGCGTACTAGGAAGGGTCCCGCGAAGTCCATGCCTGTATGTTCAAAAGGGTGTGATGGAGTGGTCCTGGAAGAGGGCAAGAGCCCCATTTGCTGATGGCTAGGACGTGCATAAGCTCTCTGGCATATGGCGCATTGTCGACTGATCTTCTTCAGCTCATTCCTGAGTCCAGGGATGTGATATGTTTCTCCGATGATAGACATTAATGTGGACACTCCGGCATGCTGATAAGTGTGGTGAAGAGTTCGAATCATCAGAGAGGTTATGTCAGAGTTGAGAGAGAGTGGAATGCGCTGTCTGGCGAGCTTGAGATCTTGAGGGTCGCGAACTCTACCACTAGCTTTGAGAATTCCATCCGGATCAATGGAGAGAGCATATCGAGAGAGAAAGTGAAGTTTAGGAGGACATCGTCCTTGTCGATAGTTGGACACCAAATCTCCAAAGCTTTGGGTTTGTGCTAGGAGTAGTAATCGGTTCTTGGCTGCCAAAGTTTCCTGAGTGGAGAGAATGGCTGATTTTTTCCGAGAGTGAGAGGGAAGTTTGAGATTGGAGTAGAATCTTCGAATCCAAGCAACAACACGGACTAAGTGATGAAATGAAGAGTATTTCTTCCATAGTAGTTGGAAGCGTTCTTGAGGAGGTGAACTGAGAAGAACAACTGATTTCGTTTCTGGGATGCTGCGTGGAATCACAAACTTGAGTTGTGGCCATTCTTCCGGAGATAACTTTAACCACGGAGGTCCTTCCCACCACAGATCAGTGGTCAGGAGTTGAACAGCAGGTAGACCGCGACTGAGCAAGTCGGCAGGATTATGAGAGGTTGAGACATGATGCCATTTTGATATCGGTATTAGATCCTGAATGGCTGACACACGATGAGCCACAAACGCGTTGAGTGTGGAAGGTAGTTTCCTCAGCCAGCACAGAACAATAGATGAGTCTGTCCAGGCGAAGAGATCTGAAATATTGAGAAGGTCGGAGATGTAGCTGAGAAGTTTGGCCAAGAGATAGGCTGCCACTAGCTTGGCTCTAGGAGTGGTCAATGGCTTGAGAGGAGAGACTCTTGCTTTGGACATCACCAGAGAAACGGAGATAGATGTGTCTTCATGAACTTGTCACAAGTACACAACAGCACCATAAGCGAGATCAGATGCGTCCGAGAATCCATGCAGCGAACGAAAGAGTACCGGACTAGGGTTGAGTGAATATCTTCGTGAGATCGGTCGAGAGGTGATAAGAGGTAGATCAGCAAGCCAGGTTTTCCAAGAATGTTGTAGTTCTTCTGGGATGGGCTGATCCCAGCTGACTTGTCTCTTCCATAACTTCTGGAGAAGAATCTTGGCTGTGATGGTTGATGGTGAGAAGAGTCCCAGTGTGTCAAACACTTTAGCGGAGATGGATGCCACAATGCGTTTGGTTGGAGAAGAGCCTGGATCTACTTCAGGAGTGGAAACATGGAGTTCATCTTTGATGATGTTCCAATGAATACCCAGGGTTTTCAATGATCGGTTGGAGAGAGTTAGAGCCAGATCCTCTATCTCCACGAGCTCAGCAGGGATCGATTTGCGAAATACTTCATGACTGGTTCTCCATTTCCTCAGGTTCATGCCTGCAAGCTTGAGTAGATCACAGAGTTGACTTCTGATTTCCTTGGCTTCCTCGACAGTGTCTGCTCCAGAGACATAGTCATTGACATAGAAGTCTCGAAGTACTGCACGACTGGCTTTTGGATGAGTGTCTTGATATTGTCGAGCAAGATGTCTGATTACTTGGGTGGCTAGAAATGGAGAAGGACGTACCCCAAACGTCAAACGCTTCATACGACAATCCATGATGGCACCTTCAGATGTTCGAAGAAGAAATCGATGAAGATCTCTCTCATCCTCATGAAGCAAAACTTCACGAAACATCTTTGAGATGTCGGCGGAGTATCCAATTTGGTGCAGTCGGAACCGAAGTAGAATGTCGGAAAGCTACGGGTAGAGATTTGGACCAGTGTGGAGAAGATCGTTCAATAAAACGCCGATACTGGACTTGGCAGATGCGTCAAACACTGGACGAACTTTGGTGGTTGTGGAGGAGTTCTTAAAAACTCCATGCACAGGAAGGTAATAGTGAGTGAGTGGGAGCTCGGATGCAGTGACTTCCTCAGCATGACCCAACTGTAGGTATTCTCGCAGAGCTGAATTGAACTCGTTGAGTTTTCCCTTCTTGGCTAAGGATTTCTCATTCTGCTGTAGGCGTTTGAGGGCGAGGTGTCGAGATTGTCCTAGTTCAGGTGGATTGGTGATGCGAGACAGGCGGACCTTGTACCTTCCGTCTTCTTCAATGGAGTGAGTGTCAGAAAAGTGGTACACTGCTGCCTCATCCACAGCATTGAAGGTCGGTGTCTCCGGAGTCTTGTCTAGAGCCCAGAGAAGTTGGAGGTCTTGTTGTAGATTGTCCTCAGCAGTCTGTATCTTCAACACCGAAGAGGAGGGTGGTTCGTAGTCCATTGGACCCGTCACTGTCCATCCGAAGAGAGTAGGCGAAACAGCAATGTCTGAGGCGACGTGATACGTTAAGGATCCTAGGATGCATTTGCCATAATCCAGACTTCCTATGAGAGCGTCCAGGGGTCCTCCAAAGGCGGGGTCAGCTAAGGTCAGATCCTTGAGATGAGGAACAGCTGCTATCTCGTCTTTGCGATTGGGAGGATAGGCATTTGGCAATCTGGAAACCACTGAGAGCTTGATCGTCACTTGCTGAGACTCATCATGGAGAGACTGAAAGTCGAGCTTGACGTAATGCTTACTGAGACCGCCACCGTAGGCTCCTGTGAGACTGAGTCGTTGTGGATAACGCTTCAGCTTGAGTTGCGAAGCGAGCGCTTCAGTTATTAATGAGGAGAATGATCCAGTATCCAGAGCAATCCAAGCATGGCATTCTCGATTCCCATTCTTGGCCTTGACTAGAGCAGTATGGAGGAAAGCTATCACTGGTGGTGCTTCTGGAGATGGGATGGACGGAGCAGTAGAATCTACCACAGACAGCATAGATGATCCAGGGACTGTCGGTATTGATGTTGAAGTACCAGTATCTTCCTTGTGCAGCAGAGTGTTGTGTTTCTGACTGCATCTTTTACATGTGTATGAAGAGGGGCAGCTGGAACAGGAGTGAGAGACTCAGGCAATTTGTGCAGCCTTTCTTTTCCTTCATGTACTTGATCCGCTTGGGAATGTCGTAGGCCAGAAATACAGGACAAAGATGAAGACCATGATGCTCATGGCAGAGAGCACAGGATCAATGATTGGGCTTAGATGATGTTGACCAATTGGTTGCAGGTTTGCGAGGAGCAAACGATTTCTCGGTTGTGGAGGATGAGGCGATGTGGATATTGGCCATCTTGTATTCGAGGGGTTCCGTGTAGGCGGAAGAGATCCTCTAGTGTCGGTAACTCGGATTTGTCGGCTATATGTTTAGTCCACTCTTCCTTCATCCTAGGAGTGAAGTCTTCATATGCCAAAGCAGTGAGGTACTGAGAAAGAGTGGCTACCTTCATCTCCTTCATAGCTTGATAGGGTAGAAGGAAGCGTTGTCGCAGTTTAGTGAAGCCTTCTTTGCTGAAGTCAATGGATTCACGAGCAGTTGTACGTCGAACGTGATGAGGAAATATTATCGAGGGACTTCCGAAATTATTCACCAGAGCCTCAATTGCCTTGGTGTAGCCATTATCTCCTTGCGAGTGTAGAAGGACCACTTGTCGAGCGTTCTCATCCTTCATGGCTTTCAACAGTAGGCAGATTCTTTCTTGGTCACTGAGACGCTTGCCTCGAGTCTCAAGTGTTGAGGAGAACAGCTTGAAGAAGGGTCTCCATTCAAGTGGCTTGCCGGAGAAGGTGGGCATTTCCAGATCCAGTCTTGTCCGTTCCTGGAAGATGGTTCTTTCTCCTTCTGATTTGTCTGCTTCAGGAGATTTCTTCTTCCTTGCTTGTGCTCTTCTTTCTCGAGAGCGAGTCAGTGTTCTGTAGCTCTCATTCAGCTTCGACTTGCATGCTTCTCGAAGTGGAGCCAGTTCCGTGTCATCAGCTAGAGGTGACGTCTGCTGTAGGAAGGTGCTGAGCTTCTTCTGGATCCTAGAGACGTCCTTTTCGAACTCGGGCAAGTCAGGATTGCTGAGCTCTAGAAAGCTGTCATACTCCGTCTGAATCAAGAGAGCTTCGGAGTAGTGTGAAGACTTGGTTCGTAATGCTTCGGCTTGACGCATAAGAACTCTGTGGAAATCCTTTGTGTCCTCAGCAGCATTTTCCTCTTCTTCAATCTCAGTCTCAGTGAGTACCTTGTCTTGGAGTAGTACTTCATAACGGTTCTGCAATGCCACATGTATCTTGATTTCCCGAAAGAGATTTTCCTTACAATCTTTAAGTTCCTTGGAATTTAGGGAACTGAGTGGTTGGGAGAGAAATTTATCTAGCTTGGTCTTCAATCGGGTGATGCGCCCACGTCTGCATGACCGTTTGGCTTTGACTACTTCCAGCTTGGTAATTTCATTGATGCCAGCAATTTCGTCCATTTTGTTTAGAGTCTTGAGAAGAACTTGTATTTGGAGTAGGGTCTTCTTCCAGTTGTTGGAAGTCGAATATGAGAATTTCACAGTCCGGACTACTGTGAAAAGAACTCTGAGGTGTACTGAGTTGACAGAGAAGGACTCTATCAAGCAATGCTAAGTTTTGAATTCCCCAAGCTGAGGCAATGGTGAAATCTATTGATGGTGAAATCTTAAAATTTTGCCTCAAACTTGGAAAGAATCGCAACCGTGCACAGCCGATATGAGCCACAGATGTGGCAGATGACATCGAGGTCGTCGGAGCTGCAGTAGATGCACAATCTTTTGAGCTGCCACAGAGTCGTCTTCGGAGCCACAGAAGAGAGCGATGTCGGAGTCGTCTTCCTGCGCAGAAGTATCCGGCTCGAAGGACCATGAACAGGAGGCGCGTAACTTCCTCTAGTCGTAGTCCCGGAAATTACAAAGGACCAGGGTTCACGATAAGCTTCCCTTAGCTAAGCAAGTTAATGCCCCGCGGCTAGTGTGAGGCGAGCAACCGGATACTTTGCCGGCGTGGTAGATCTCAACTCAGCAACAAGCCACTCGCAGGTAACGCAGTCTGCTCTATCACCAAGTTTGACTTGCAATGAACCAATTCAACAAGACATTTTACAACACATTATATGAGCATGACATGGTACAAGTTAGAGTGGTTTTAGGGAAGAGCATGAATATCATTATACATAAATAAACAGGTAAGGTAGCTAGAGTAATTTGATGAATAAGTGTGAACAGGTATGAACGAGTTAATGAATGAGCTATCTTAAGATTGTTCAAGTCCTTTTCCCTGTTCGGAGATTCTTCTAGTCCCGAACAATCTCATTCATAACATTTCAAGCAACACCAACCTACCTAATCACTTAGCTCATATACCATTTCCCTACACATGCACACACATCTCTGTAGCATTATGACTCGTATGTCAACACACTTGTTGAAAGGCCATTCATCGTTGGCCCTTGCATCTCTCATATAATATTCTTTATCCACATTATTCTTTAGTTAGTTGTTGTATCATACTACTCTACTTGGCTTCTTCCTACTTTATGATAAATGTTAATGATTGGAATTTGAACTGATCTATTTAGCATAGTTTCTAAGTAGTGGCATATTCAGGATTTACAACCCTGAACAGAAGCAAAACTACAAATACTTTCCCCCACTATTCAACATTTACAATTATATTAGTGACATGCTTATTATAATTTTGTTATAGAGCAATGTATACCCTTTATCATGTTTGTGGTGACAACATTGACAAGGGAGTAAAATCTCGGTACATGAGAGTTGGAAAGGAGAAACCACAAGAAATTCATTATTTTCACTACTATGCTGTAGCAGATCAAGTAGATTTCATGTCTTTAAGTGGCCAGGTTATTCCCACGCGACAGTCTGATCCAAAACAATTTGCTCTCTCTCTTTTACCAACTGTTGAAGATGATAAGGCATTGAGAGAGAACATTTGTGAGCTGATATCGAGGGTTTTATATCAGCACTGTGATTTCTTCAATCTGTCCTTTGATGGAATGATCAACTGGCACATCAAACATGAGTACTGGAATGAGATGTCCTCAAAGTCTGTTGTGGTAAGTTTTACTTATGGGAACATTTTTTAAAGATGTTTACTAATTTATGTAACTTCTTGTTAACGCCTACCAGATACCTCTAGCCTTTTAGCAGTTGAATTGAAGTGATAAAGATATGATATTGTTCAGTCATCTCTTATCTTGTTTACTAGGTGACAAACAAGGTATATGATTTAACCAGAACCCATCCAAGTATTTGTCCCCAAAATTCCTACATCATTCAAACTAGTAAAATTTTACTTGTTAGCAATACACAATGCATTTTAGAACATCCTATTCGTACTTTGATTAAAAAAAAACATTTTTTACCCATAGTGCCCCCTTGGAATTCTGCCTAAGGATGAAAACAAAACTGAACAAATGGTTGATATTTTGGAAAGGGTTCACCAGAGTGTGCCTATATGGTTGAGATGATGAAGTCCACATCCCTAGTCTCAACAAAGCTGTACAAGTCCCAACAGCACTTTCTTATCCCATTCAATTCTCTGGAGACCAGAAGACTGCAGCCAGAGCAAGAGGGGCACACTAACTGGAAGAGATTCGTAAGGCGAAATGTTTTGACAAAGATGAAAGGAGGTACAGAAAATTTCCAAAACCTAAAAACGCACTCAATAAGAACAAAGCTGATTTGATACAATGGCTGATTAGCAAATTGCCTTACTCAATCTAATTGCTAATTTCATCATTTTGTTGTTGTTGTTGATGATAACTCAATCTATCATTTATTTATCTCTTACAGACGTCAAACTATTCATTGAATTATATATATTATATTAATGGAATAATAGTCAATAAAATTGTTATTACTTGAAAACAGAAAAGGGTTGAACCCTTGTTTCACAAACACCACAATCACATTTAACTGCACATACATCACAACATATACATTTAATATTAATGTCAACTGGTTCATAGCCATCCATGTCTCTAAAAAGAACTTGTCGCCTATTCTGTTTCATTTGCTGCATACAATTTAATGTCTTCACCCACCCAACAATAAATTCAGCTTTCAAAAGAATGGCTTTCGAAAGAAGACCATCTCTGCCTGCTCTACCTGTCTCTTGAATATAACTTGACACATCATCAGGTAGTCCAACATGTACGATTTGTCTCACATCCTTGCAATCTATTCCCATCCCAAAAGCCACAGTTGCAACAACAATCATTAAGTTTTTACCATCCTTAAAAATTAGGAGGATGTCAACTTTAAGTTTAGCTTCAGTAATGCTTGTAAACATATCCACCAGCCTTCTCTCTGTTCTCATCTTATTTTCTACAACACTTCATTGACCCATGCTGCTATACTTACTTAGAGGCTAGTCCCTTGCAAGTGTGCCCTCGTTGTTATATAATCAGACAAAAAAATATGAGTGAATGAATGTCATGCCCAGAAACTAGTGGCTAGCAAGTTCTCTTTTATCTATAATCATTTCTACTTATGGTGGCAAAGAAATACCATTCAATTTACTACTACTACTACTACTACTACTATATACTACTACTACCACTACTACTACTCCGATACGAGCCTATCAAGAGCGAGTCATGAAAATTGAAATGCATCATTCACACTTTATCTTGTCAACCACAAAGGGGACCAACATTATGGTTTCAATGGCATCATTATGACTTGATGTCACATCACTTTCTCTCTGCTAGCAATCCAGTAAAGTGTTTAACTTAAACTAGTAGTATGGTACTATGTATACGTCCACTACAGACGTTTAGACTCTGACGAATCTCTTCTTCAGTGATCGATGTTACATTCATAAGAATACTATTCCTTTGGGGTGAATACTTGAAAGGACTTAGAGAAAAAGGAGAGCCTGAAAGAAAAAGTATTCTTTTGAACTTAACATCAATTACTGAAGAAGACTAGTCAGAGTCTAAACGTCCATTGTGGACTTATACAATACAAAACTATACCATCACAATTATCAATCTAATACTACACTATACTATTAATATAAATTATACATTTTTAAATTTATTTATATACTATTACTATACTAACCCTTTCTAATTTCCTTTTTGAACGTGTATTTTTTCATAAATTGTAATTATATTAAGTACTTTTTTGTTTGTTGTTATAAAAGTATTCTAAATAACAAGCACCATGAAACTGAGACTGAATGAGGACTGAGAATCAATAAGTTACTAATTAGTAATGTCCAAATGTTACAAGAAACATGAAAATGTGATAAATTGTGTATCATTTGTTACATGAAATGTTATGCCACACAGTCTGTTTGTTAGTTTTTATTGCTTATTTTTGGTACATTCTCTGCAGGTCTTCATACATGTCATCTCCATGTGATAAATCAGCTCCGAGTTTGAATGTTGCAAGAATTTCTGACTTGTTCTCCTTCTGAAGGAGTTTGGAGTTGGAAACAGACAGTTTAGTGGAGAGTTCATTGAAATCAGGACGTTGATGTGCTTCAGGATGCCTAATTAATACAAGGATTAACATGCTGATAGTATGGCCACTCAAACAGTTTTAAGAATTAATTTTGATTACATGTATCTCCTGATAAATGGGGGAATGCAAAGTATCTGATGCTTGATATTTAATAAATACACCCTAAGGCAAGTTTACTGCATGAAATAGCTGTAACAAGCTGTAAACATCATTACCTTAAATTTAAAATTTCTGTTACATGAATGATAACCGTGTAATAATATCAAATCAGATGGAAAATACGGCAAAATGAAGCAACCTTAGCTACTGTAAGATTGAAACTAAAGCTTGCTATGTTAATTTTAATGTTTCATTTCTCGTTATTATTAAACAAACAATGTAATGAAATGTAATACTTACCAGCATGCCATTGTGATATTATATATGGCACGAGGACAGCCAGGAGGAGGAGCAAGTCGATACCCAGAGTTCAGCAGTTTAATAACCTTGTTGACAGAGAGACAAACAGATCATTTACTTGCACGAATTGAGAACAGCAACATATCCATTTCCATACCCAAGATATGGCTTATCCTATATCAATGTAGTAGCTATATTTTAGCTTAAAACTTAATTTATTTAAATATACAGTATTAAGATACATTGAATTATGATTTAAAATTCATTAATACATCAAATGTATTGTGTGGGTAGAGTAGGCACTTCAGTGTCGACTTAGAATTTAAAAAACAACAACAACAAACAAACAGTTACCTTATTAATGCTATAGCTACTGATGATCTTTACCTCTTGTTATTGCAACAAAGTAATCTAGCCAAAGCTATACCGGGAGGGAATGGCTCCAATTTCAATGATTAAAAATGAGACACCAACCTATGTGGTGGCAGCCACCAACATGGCCACTTGAAATAGCACAAGCAGATATTGTGAAATGTATTGAGATTAAGATCAAATATGGCAATATTGAGTTAACTGTCATATAGCTAGAAATCTTAATACATAGCTAAGACTTACTTCAGAATTTTGCATATTTTCAAATGGTTTGTGTCCAACTCCAAATTTCATACATGACTGCACCAAAACTCCACACATCACTGGCAGTGGAATACTTCTTGTAGAAGAGAGCCTAATACAAGAACACAAAATATGCTAAAAGGTGATAATTCTGATGTCAAGTGCCCTGTCTTGCAGGTAAGCTGTGTGAGTTACATTGAGTACTTAATTATACTGAATCACAACAAATCATTAAAAAAAATTTAATTAGCTTTTTTCGATAAAACCAGAGAAATTTATTTAGCCAATTGGTGACTCTTTAACATCTAAAATAGCTATATGCATATAAAAACTTCACATACGAACAATATACATACTTGGATTGAGAATTGAGTTTTCTTAAGTACGTTAAATTATGGTTAGTTCGAATCCAGACTTGTTTTGTTAGATTTGTAGCTCATATCATCTGAATTTAAAGTATTCATAATGTTTACACTTAATGTTGTTCTACTAGGAGGGACACATGCTATGTAATGTTTTAGTGATCCTTGAGTAAATTCCATGAGTGGAGTGAGTGACTGGTCAGATGTAACATAAGAATGTATCATACTGAAATGTATAATATTATATATTTGCAGTTAGGCTGCATGCCGTCACTGAGCTGCAATGGATTGCAACTACAGTATTATGGATTTCAGTGAATCATTTGTTACCTAATTCAACGTCAATGGAATAAACATTTTTCTTTACTACTTGTAAAATTATATCCAACAATTACCTTCAAAGCAATAAAATAAATAATTTATGCATATGATACTATTACACTCACCTCTGGAGCTGTCCATTTGACAGGAATCTTCCCTCCATGAGAAACATAGTAATTCTCATCTGATAAATCACGTGACATGCCAAAGTCTGCTATCTATACATAACAGAATTGTAGTACAAATAACAAATTCTTCATCAAATTTATATAATTAAATTAAATTATTATAGCTATAATATTAATAAGTTATTTTTCAAACAAGTACCACCTTAGTAAAATGCTAGAAAAATAAATTCATATTGTTATAGGTGTCTTAAATTTATCACTCAAAATACATATCATGTAGAAAACTCACTTTGCATATCCTGTCATCTGACACTAGAATGTTCCTAGCTGCCAGGTCTCTGTGGACAAAGCCCTTGTTAGATAGGTACACCATGCCTGAGGCTACTTGGCGGCAGTAACTGAGTAATTCATGGCCATCTATCTCAGGACTCACTCCTCCATCATCAGTCCTCATGGAGAGTAAGTAATCCCTCAGGTCTCCTTTCTTTAGCATTTCCAGAACTAACAATATCTGCAGGGAGTAACATTGTGACACAGCTTTCTTTACTACCTTACTTTAAACTCACTGGCTCGCCATCTTTGATCACACCATACGTGGTCACTACATTGTGGTGCTTGAACTGAGCCATAATAGCTGCTTCCTGCAGAAACTTCACTTTGTCATCTTCACTGGATCCTTCTTTCAGAGTCTTCACTGCCACATCCAGGTTGTCATATCTGCGTTCCCATGCTCCCTTGAAGACATCACCAAACTGACCAGAACCAAGATGGTCTCCCAAACTAGAAATACAAAGTAAGTGTAGCTATCAGATTCAATCTTAAGATTCAATAAAACTTACACTACATTATATCTTGTGACATTATCTGTTATCATCGTCTCCAGTTGCTCATAGAGACCCACCACATTATTGGCAGGGACTGTATATATGTCATCGTACTATATAAAAAAAGAAATACATAACAATACAGGAATTAGATAGTATGATTGCATATATAGGCTGCATTAATAGAATTATACAAGCAGTTCTAGGTTGGGGTGAAAGTTGATTAGATAATTGTGCATGGATGTAACTAGTGAAATTATGATTATTTAAATTAAAAGAGTAATTATAGCTCAGCCATAGCTGAAAATACAACTGCCTCTTTTCTTGATTTATTGATGATGTCATGCCATTCAAGTGGGCTATAAAAGAAGTGTTTCGTACTATACCTCTAGCTTAACTCCACATCTCATACTCACGGATTTACCTCTGAATAGTTTTGTTGTGGTTTCAGTTCTCCAAGTTTATGTTCAACATCTCCATGCTGTATAACATTGACATATTAGCTATAACTTAAATATGATATTTGGCATACTGAAGGGCAAACTGATGTAGAGTGGCTTCAATTTCAGATACATACTGATCAGAATCCGGTATCTGGCTACTATTTAGCACATAGAATTCTCTCTTATTAAATATCTTTCTATATTAATAGGAAATTTTCTAGTTCTAACAGCCGATATTATGTTAATTAAAACTTAATCGGACATTTCGACTTATTATAGGATTCTGGCTGTCTATGCTGTGTGCACCCTTCAGGATATAATAAACAGTTAGCATACCCTCCTGTAATCTTGCTGTTTACACTGTGTTTATTATATCACCACAGAGAGTTTGACCTCAGTTGACCCCTGAAGAGGACTTTGTCAATGCTGAAACTTAACCCGAAGTTTCGACTTCTTGCCGGTTAGAATGAGAAATTTGCTATTATTAAAACTATTTCAGCCGAGAATAACTAAATCATCTTTCTGGCTACTTTAAATTAGCACATAGAATTCTCTCTGCTCTTCAAGCTGTATTTTGTACTTCAGCAATTACAAGTAAAATCTAAACGAGCCCATTTGAGAAATTCTTACTAACGCCAATCATTTTGGCCATGCATAAAGAAATACTTATCTAGTAATTATCAGGTTCTAACTCTTCTACATAAAAACTAGAACTAAACTAAAGATTGTATATAAATTGTCTATACTATTATGGAACCCTCACGATACTTAACAAATTATCATGAGAGAGTAGAAAAAAAGGAAAGAATGTGTGAAGAATAGAAATATAATAATAATATTAGAATACTAACCTCCTGCTTAGTTGATAGTATTCCACTCCCACAGATTGTGGCACTAGGTCCCACTTCTGAATACATATCCAGGATTGCTCATAACTGGATCTCTTATAGCCACAACTAAAAATGTAGGTGAAATAATTATCTAACATTGCACTTACTCTATAGATCAAATAAATGGAAAGAAAAATAAAAACATTAACTAGTCTATGCCACGGCACTTTATTGCATGTGATAAGTACAAATCTATCACTGTAGTGTTCACTCTTTGTACATTAATAATATAATATTAAAAAATTTTACTTGATTTCTCAGAATACTAATCATCATGCCAATAAAAATAGTAATAAAAATCATGTACCTTCATTGTTATTGTAGATGATATTATCAACTCCTTCAAATTTAGTTGACGATTTCTTTCTTCGGTGCAACATGAATGCAATTAGCAGCAAGACTATGCCGATGATGATGACAAATATTACAATACCTCCTATGGCTCCACCAATAGTTAATCCATTGCTGTTTCCTCCTGCTTGTTCTTGAAAACCATTACTGTGTGGTGCAATGGAGGTTGTGGTGGTATGTTTTGAAGCAATGGAGTGTTCAGTAGATCGAGAGATGATGGAAGAGGATGTAGCTAGCATAGTAATGTGAGCTTTTGTAGTCATAGTTGTATCGGAATTTTGATCCTCAGAAGTGCCAGTGGTGGGTGTGGTTGGTGGTGGCGTATTTTGGAAGTTGTATCAGATATAGTACCATGATCTGTGCTAAAAGCAGATGTAATTGGTGGCAAAGAAGAGTGAGCATTATTTGTAGTCATTTCATCAGAAGTTGGAGCCTCAGTTAAAGGATCACTTGTTAAGGATGATGTTGTTTGTGGCATGCTATCAGGACTGGTTGAGGAAGCTGCATTGAGTGGAGCTAAACAAAAATCATAAAAAAACTAAAACATGAATAATCACTGTACATTTATTTAATTTGGTGAAGCATAGAATAGTAGTTCAGAGTTTTATTCCTTGTTCATTAAACTTTTTCCTTGCATTGCTATAGACTTAAAGACCCCTAATAATTACGTAAAAAAACTGGTTCTTGATGGAATACATGTGAACATAATTAGTACAATAGAACAACAATTTGGTTTTTAATAAGATCACTTTTACTGCTGTATTTTCTTTACTATATAGCTATATTTGATAGACCAGTCAATCACACTTTCATATCAATAGTAACATTCTTAACTTTTTGAAACTGGCCAATTAAGGGTGGAGACCCATCCGGCCCACGCATTTTCTTAAAAAATTGATGCTGAAAAAAAACAACTTCAAGCAACGGTGGCAATTCTTTAACATGCTGAATTTATTTAGGGTGATAAGGTCTCTCTGCACACCAAAATTCAGACCATTTGCATCTTGGTAAGCCCAGTTAGGAGCGATTTACTTCTGCGGACATTTCGTGTTGTTTCTCCGCAACCGTCCAAGCTTTTCTGCCGATTCAAGACTCTACGGCTTCCTCCCATTATGTTCCCGCTTCCTACGTTTAGTTTTTAGCTATAGCAACTTTACTTTTCTAAATATCCGACCACTAAGGTCAACTTTGCTTCCTGGCACGTTATCAATAAAATCTAAACGTAGGCCTGTTCACCTTACGTCACCGAATTACTGTTCCAAGTTTAGACTGCATCCCGTGACCCCTTATAGCTCAAAAATACTTGTCGCAAATTCACCCTCTTTGCAGGCGGCCGCGAACTGCGGCTGGGTCAAAACGAAGTGCGCGTATTATTATTATTATTATTATTATTATTATTATTATTATTATTTGCATAGCTACCCACAACTACTATTTTGGAATTGTACTCTTTCCAGGTTCTGAAGTTATAGCCTTGTAGCCATTATAGCAAATTTTAACAGGCTTACAAGGAAACTTTTAATCAGTGCAACTTCAGGTTTGGGTGCTATTGGGTGATATGCATGCTAGCATTACTAATTCAATGTAGACTGATAATGCCATCTTATCTGAGCTGAGCTCTAGGATAAGAAAATGACTATTGCAAACCCATGCACCCAAAACTGTATCACAATAACTACAATAATGCAATATAACTATACCCCAATATTATTCTAAGCTTGTGCTACAGAACTGTTCCAGTCAAAACCAAAGTCCTCAACTATAGATAATTATATACAATTTAATTAGGAAATACCACACCAGTATATTAGCTGCAAGGGTAATGATGGTGTTTCTACTCTGTTGTGCATTATCATCTATTTGAACATTTTTATGCATAGCTGGCCTGCACCTTTTAACAATTACCCAAACGTAGCTACACCTATTACAATTTGCTAACAGAAAATACTAGGCTAATAGTCTCCCGTTTGCACCACTGCTTACCTTGAAAAAGATTTTGGAATAATAATCCTAAAACTGTGTAGTCATTGAGAGTGAAGGAACCCATAGCTGCTGCGAGACTGAGCAGAGGAAGTCAGGATAGGGTGCGGGGAGCCACACAGACAACGTATTTATTGGGATGGTCTACGACGGCCACACCTCACACTCCCTCCAAGCGGAAAAAAGGGTGTGGTCGCGGCAATAATCCTAAACTATATTAATGGTGAAAGACAGTGCACTGTCTAGCAGCAGAGCTTCATTACGGATAATTTAAGATAAGACAGCTGAGTACGGAAACAACATGAAAATTATGGAATGGACTTTATTTAAAATACCTCACTTTAATTAAATAATCAAGGCTTCTGCTGTTTAGTCTCGCCCAGTCTAGACCTTATACCGTAGACACATGATGGCACACGATGGCACACGATGGTATCTACGCTTAAACCAATCGCAGCGCTGTGATTGGTAAAGGGTCTAGCAACGTGAGACTAGCTGCGGTTAGGCCACATCAACTTAGTATTTAGCTACCAGTCCAAAAAAAAAGAAAAAAGAAAAAAAAGAAAAAAAGAAGGCATGAGGGGACGAGGCTTCATTCAACTTATCATAGAAATTACAAGCAAATTTCAAAAGGAGGAACACGCCAAGAAAAATCCATTGCAGTAGCTACACACTTTCAACTAGTTTGTCTAGAGAGCAGTTCTGTCTGTACTTGTAATAGGAGGTCTGTCAGAACACTCTGTACAAGGAGTTTTCCCAATGGATCTCAGCATAAAAAGTCATGAACATATTGAGGTAACGGTTATCTAGAATGTCGGCATCTTGAAGCGCCAGCTTCAGGAATATTCCCAAGTTCGGGAATTAGAAATCAAGGGAATGTTGTAGTCCTAAAAGTACGTTACATTCCAAATAAACTACACCCACTCACCAACCACGCCTGCTGTCGTGGTACGAGCGCCGCGCCTCTTCTATCTATGCGCTCTCGTTTTTTTTGTTTTTTTTAACGCTGTGGTTGCAGTATCGGCACCTATAGCTCGCATTTTACTGTAAATAACGGTCCCGGTAAATGGTCGTCAATTTTAAAAGTACCGGCTGTGAAGATAAGTCAAGTCCAGTATAATTATGAAGCCTAGAAGATTAGTTGCTGGAAGACAAGTTCTTGTACTTCCATAGGTTCCAACTTTTCAGTTAAAGCTAGAATGAAATCAAGCCTGACACTAACCCCATTAACATCGTCATCTTCATAGTCTTGTTTTAAAAGCAATTTTTTTTGACCAATTTACATTGAATCTTGCAATCATTAAGTTAGAAGATATAAGTTGCCATAGTACGTTTAAAAATTTCTGAACTTTATTATATTACTTGATTTAGCTATATGTACCCAAGATTTATTGTGTGAGATTAAGTAAATGAACAACTTTCTCATAAAAGAATTTGAGAAGCAACACAAATTAACAACAACTAAATCAGCTGATAGTTAAACAACTAAATCTTTTACATACTCATCGAAGAAATGCTAAAAAGTAGTAAAGTCATCAGGGAGCACAAAAACTAAAACTAAGCTGTCAAGATAGTTTTTTTTTTCTCTCACTAAAACTAATAACAGTGTCTAAAATTTCTGAACGTGCACGTAAATCATTCCTTATGCTATTCTTGTGGGAAAGATGTTTCTACCCCAGGTAGTAGTATGTAGCGGAGAGAATTACCAAAACCAGTAGGCAACGAGACAAAGACCTCTTTATCAGCTACAACTTTTTCAAACATTGTTCCTGCTTACTTTTCAGAATATAGCCCAGAGAATTAGCAGCTTGAGAAATAGCAGCTTCAAGGTCTACATGTTTCTAAGTAGGTCTTACATTCATGATTTGCCAGTTGCAGCAGCTATAGGATATTACAATACTGGGTCGAACGCAGCGGCGACGTCTAACGCTCAAAATTCACACTCGAAAGTTGTGCAAAGCCTACGTAAAAGGTTAAAACCGTACCACCTCCATAAGTTATAAATAGAAAGTATGCTCCTCCAGATTATGGAGGAGGAAACTAGACTAGTGTACGATGGACACCAGACCCTCTCCTAACGTAGCGAGACCAGGGCGTTGCACAATTTTCCCCGTATGAATTTTGAGGAAAGACGTTATGTGCAGAATGGCTGACCCTCACCTTTGACCTCACGCAATGTCTTTGCGCGCGCTCTTGTTGCCTCCTTTCACCTTCGACCTCTGTGGAAGTTGTCCTTGGTGACCCAGCAAGATTGAAGTAGGAGGTGGTTGGTGGTTGCTCGTTGTTGTTGGCTAGGCTGCATTTTGTGTAGTCTCGCGGGCCAGACCAGCGAAGCGGTATGGTAAAGGGTCTGGCATGCGAGACTACATTTTGTGCTACTGACAACGGAGAAGTCAAGAGGACTACAACGGTAGGAATTCACTTATGCTATGTGATAACAAGTAAGTGTACTAAATACTGTGATGTGTAGTGTAGAATAGATAGCTAATGAATTGCATTTAGGGGTTATGGTGAATGATAGATTATTTGCCATGACAAAAAAACCAACCAGTTTTCTTTAAGCACCTCTCCCCTCCCCCTCTTGTAAAGCATGTAACTGTCTACTAATCATTTCTGCCGCCAATTCATTGCTGAAAGTGTGGGTCGAATACAATTTTATACTAGTGATGTGCTTGAGCACAAATGGCGAGCGAGCCTAAAGACTATACTATTTTTATATGAATGATTTTTACTTCTAACACTGAAGCTACTGAAAATAAGGTTCAGTTGTTAAATTTCGCATACACGGTAAAGGGATTTCAGTGCCATAGTAACAACTCTCTGCAACTGCTTGAATTGAAGGAAAAAAACAACAACAAAACAATATACGTTATTTAAAAGTTTTATTTGTGATATTCTTTAGCTAAGTAGTGGTTGTAACACACAATGCTTTAACACAACTGGACATGCACCTAAACAGACTTACCTTCCTGGTAGTCTAGTGGACAATGTATTTTCAAGTAAATACTGTTGCGCACGGCTTATAACCATGACAAAGAGCGCATTGACTTACCACCGCCACAAACTCGAATAGAAATGGAAGTCCCTTAAGTTTTCAAGTTTTAACTGCACCCACAAAAGAATTTAAAACGGTAAACAATTCAATTTCTAGGGTGATACGGGTACTGATCGATAAACCGGAGGATTCTGTTTAGTACAATTTGGGACGGGGTCGACCACATAACTAACACAAAAACGCGAGGGTCAAAGTACAAAATGACATACATACGTCCATACATATATACAAATAAATAAATAAACATCCCCGATTTTCGATTGTGTTAGCCCTGTAAGTGTCTCGCTCGCTACGCTCGCTCGCCAACTATTACTGTATTAGTAATAGTACGGGTATTAGGGATCAATAGCCCTCGTAAAGCAATTGAAATCGTACTCGGCGAGTGCTATTTCAATTGCTTTACAAATGCTTTACAAGTGCTATTGATCCCTAATAGCACAGGTTACACGTGCTATCACTCGCTAATAGTAGGCCATCTTTTTTTCTTTTAAAAAAAATCATTTGCACTTGTAGCTACGCTGTATCAGTCACCCACTATCTTTGTATTTCAGGATTAGCTTCCTCTGGAATTTCGTTTTCAGCTTACAACTCCAATGTTGAAAACATTCCGTCTAATACGGGTAGAGTTTCTGTGGTACAGAATGACATTGTCTCCAACTAGAAACTACATGAACTGTACATTTCCAAGGTTAACTCTGCACGCATGCACACTTATCCGTACTATTTCACTTAGCTACTGTGGTATTTCACTTAGCTTCCATGCTATTTCACTTAGTTACGCACTATTTCACTTTCCCTGTGCGGTTTCAATTGAACAGCTATTTTCCCCATACATTTGAATGGGCAATTTACACGCCATACTATTACATTTAGAAATTTTTAATATGTTACCTACAGAAAACATTATGAAAGGTAATGAACAAAGTCAAAGCCTGTTTCTTTTATGTTTTCTTGTCCATATACATCTTCCATGTTGTCGTCAGGTTCAGATTTTTTGTGATTACAAGCGTGGCACTGTAACTAATAAAATCCGCCCCCCCCCCTCAATAAAAGGAAGTACAAAGCCTACTTTACGTATAAAAAAAATCACAGTTTAATCTAAATGGAATTTTTTTTAAATTCGGAGAATGCAGACCTGTTTTCACCCGCATATATGTGGTTACGGCATCGAAAGGATTAAAAAGTCACTGATGAAGGCTCCATGAAGCCGAAACGTTTGAACTATTATTACAGATACTATGGAAATTAAAAATAAATATATTTTAGTATGAAGCTGTATATTTTTATGTATGTAGTAATAATGAATCTTTATGTATTACTTAATTAAGTTATTTTACCATCACTTCATCCTTAGTCATAACTTGTGAATGAGTATTGATCAAAACTAAATTCTGTCATTCATTGGTAGTGTATGCATGTGTGTGCAACTAGTTTCCTGTGTAGAAATGTTAGTTTTTTCTTCTATAATTGAATCATTTTGGATGTTCAATTTCTTATATGATATTTTCAATGAGTGCAATTTTTTTCTTTATGCTGGTCCACCAAATTGAGGCCCATGTGAAATATGCTCTGTCCACACATCGGGGATTTGCAACTGTTGAATTGTCTATATCTTCCGCTAAGTTTATCTAATTTAGGATAATGACATTTTTTTATTATAAGGTCTATCATTTAGATAGAGCTGACATTTCTTCCCTGTGGTTAACCTCTCAAATTAATGTTGTTGTTTTACCACACTGTCTTGACCGTTCTATTTCTGCATTATACTATGTGTTCATGGATGGCCCTACCTCTTGTTGTGTTACAACTGACCAATCTAGAGATCCAGAACCGCTGTGTTAGTGAATATTTTTAAGAGACTATGCCTATCGAACTGTTTCTTACAATTTCTTGGTGGGATTAGCTTGCAGAGTATAAGTTGAATTTTCATGATCGCATTTATTCACTTCAATGTGTTTTTTTTTCCTATTGCTCTTCTTTGTAGTGGGATGGAGTGGGTGAAGCTACTTTTCGATGTCTCTGACTTAGACCAGCTGTGAATGATGGCTCAAGAAGTGTCAACATTTAATCATGGAGTTACCTGACACTGCTGTAATGATGGCAAGGTGAGTGTTCTCTAGAGTGTGTTTGTAATACATGTATAAGGAAGTATTGGTTCCAATAGGTCTACATTGCTAGAATTGTATCACCAACACTCAGAGCAATTAGTGGCTCTGGCTAGCTTGTTGTGGTCACCTAGGACACAAGTGTTTGTGTGACAATAAATATACATGCAACAATGTAATCAGATGTCAGTGTATATGAGACCAGTACTATCACAAGATGTTGACAATCTTAGTGAGTAGGCATACTCTGGCAATCTCGGCAATTTTCTGAAGGCCGATCTTACACAATATAGCCTGTGATTTTCCCCTAAGTGAATTTGTGCCCCCCAAAAATTGCCGATTTAATTCCTGGGGAACAATATTGCAGTCATAAGGAGTGACTAATGCAGTAACATTAACACATGATCCTGTGACTGTTCTGTTGGAAGATGTCTATTATTTCAGCTAACTTTATTTTGTGTAATCTACGACCTTCAGTGGCATTGGCATCAGCTGTGTCTAGTTCAGTTCTAGTTAGGAGGTTATACCTCCATGTATTCTACATAGCAAGGAGTCTATATGTAGGATAATAAGTTCTGTTCTGTTAGTCAATTTTGTCATTTAGTTGTTATGAGTTTCATATCACTAAATTACCAGCTGTAGCTGTACCAAGTAGAACGCCTGGTTTCCCTTAGTTAGAACGTCTCTAAAAAAATTCCTGTCTGCGGAACTTTTTAGTTCTTTTAGAACCTTTTAGAGGAGCCCTGCAATGGCAGTCAAGTGTGGGCACACCTGAAAATTTTTTCAAATTTTATCCATCTGTGTCTCTGGCTTGTAGTTTATAAGCACATTATTTATTCCTGACAGGCTTTAGGATCTATTTTGACCACGTCATATTAAATCTCGCTTTACTGGACCCTTTACCTACTGCTATGCGGCGGGTAGGCTTACGTTGGTGGTATTATTTAAATAGTAAGGGGTTGGAGAAATACTGTACTCTAAATACGTGTAATTAGCTTTCTGTAGGTCAGGCTGGATATACATATACATAGGATCTAAATCATCAATCAGTGGTGAATTACAGATGCAATCAGCCGAAAACAGGAGTTCTATGGCTCGATAATACATGGGCATGCTGCCGGTCCATTTGCCTTACTTAACTAGTGCAGTTAGGTTAAGAGTTGGACTCTAGTTCTGATGCTGTTACTCTACCCACAGTCTCAATCTCTAAATCACGAGAGCATGCTGCCAACCCTCGTTATGGTCAGGCATAGGCTTCGTTACAGGTGTGGGGTGCATGGCCGGCTCCCACTCTTCTTATTCTAACCTTCATGCAATAATTTATGATCATCATTGTCCATTGCATATTAGTAACTATCTGCAGTATTTAGTAATGGCCAGACCCTCTCACGGTATTGCCAAGATTGGCTCTGTCAAAGTGATCAGTTTTCTCGAAAGCATAGAAACTCCTGAATCAGTCAGGTACATGCTGTAATTGAGATTTATGCTGATGTGAGTGTTACATGAGAAGGGAGGTGGAGAAAATAGGTGTCACATGATGAGAGAGATTAGAGAATGAACTAGTGCTGGATGTGTCTTAGGACTCATAAGCCACACTACACTAGTGCCAGTAACGCTAGTTGCCACTGACCTGCTGAGTCTCTCACCCCCAAGGCCACACAGGGGGGTGGGTCCATGGTCATACCGCTGCCTCATGCAAGGAGCATGCTCACACATGACCATGGGATCAGACAGCCATTGTGTAGTTTAGGAGGATGACACCAGGTAACCATACCAATAAGGCGAATTGTAGTTAACAAACTGTTCTATGTCAGTCTACCTTACCCTTTTCCCATGTAGCGGTAGGTAAAGGGTCTGGCGATACTAGACTATCCCATGTTGATGTCTCCCTTTCTCTCTACCCACTTTCTTCCACATCAGTTCTTTTGTTAGTTAGTGGAAGTATGTGTGCATCCAAATATGAAAGAGACCATCAACTATTTTGTTTGCTTTGCCATTCATTATTCTTGAGCTGATGGAAGCAAATTAATTTAATATTAGAATTCCACCATGTGTTAAAAATGTTACTGCAAACATGGCTTTCAATATTCATGCTTGTATCTACATCAGCAAGGCCAATCTTCCTGTAGCACATTGCCCATTTAAGTGAAATAACATGTAATGTACGTGTATTATATTGAGCGACAAATAGTTTAATTACGTGTTACAAGTGCAACACATGTAGTATTCTTCTAAATATTTATGTAAAGATGGTTCTGATGTTTCGTACTGCTTAGAAAAGTTTAGTAGAATCTTTTACAATCTATCTTTATTTTGCTCTCAAGCATAACTATCTCACACTGCAAGAAATTATTTGCTCACCTGATTACGACATGACGATAGGGGGACCTTTTCTACAACAGTTAGTACCGTATGTGAAGCCAACAGCTCCTGCATGTTTTCTCATACTTTCATGTATTCTCTGACTGCCAGAACAACTATAACTTTACACTTTATTTCATCATTAGTATTCACGCATGCTCATTTGTTCTTATTTTCGTGTACCGTCGTGCATCGTTGATGTTACGTTTTTTGTTTATATTTATCACCTAGAACACTGTCATTGATTACTCTTACTGAAAAAAAAAGTAACTTTATATTGGATCACTCTAAGGACTCTTCAACATCAAGGAAGAAGAATCACAGCACGAGCGGCACTGGATAATTGCTCCACACACTCGATAATTTCAGAGGATGTGGCAAGCTTTTTGCAGCCAGAAAGAAAACCAGTGAATATGATCATGAAAGGCACTGTGGCTGAAAGCAAATTAACACATTGGAGTACCATCAGCATCTCTACTGTACATCCTTCATCTGTGGACATACCAATTGGTGTAACAATAGCACCAACACTACCAGCTGCAACACCACCAGAACTGCCACAGGAAGTGGCAAAGCATGAAATACTGCATGGACTCACACTTGCTGATCCACAATTTGGAGGCCAACTTGATGCTATTATAGGCACCAATGACTTGCCATTGTTTTGGACCAGTGACGAAAAGAAATTCTGTGCCAAAGCAAGAATTACTGCCATCAACACCATGTTTGGATGGTCAGTGTCAGGACCTGCAGCATCAACAGCAGCAAATAAAAAAGCAACAAGTCTTAAAGTGGAATTGACAGAGGATGAGGATGCCATGTTATTTCAATCCATGTATCAATTGGAGAAAGTGCCAACAGCTTCCAAATTGACTGCAGAAGAAAAATCAGCAGTAAAACAATTTCATGACTCGGTGCATCAGAAGGAGGATGGAAGATACGTATGCAAATTACCAAGAGTAGCAAATCTACCACAACTAGGTGAATCAAGGAACATAGCCAAAGCTAGATTCCTGCAAAACGAAAGGAAAATGTTGAAATTGCAAGTTTTGGATTCATTTATTGTGCCACAGAATGAAATTAATAATGGCATGTACTACCTACCTGTACAAGGTGTTGTGAAGCCAGAATCAACATCAACAAAAATACGTCCTGTATTTGATGGTTCTGCAAAATCATCCAATGGTGTGGCTGTCAATGACTTATTTTTAGTAGGACCTAATCTGTACCCACTGATAGCAGATGTGCTTCTGAAATTTAGAAATCACAAAATTGCTATTACTGCAGATATTAGCAAAATGTACCGAGAGATTGAGTTACATCCTGATGATAAAGAATACCACAGATTTTTCTGCAGAACCAGTGATGGAAGGATTGCAGTGGCTAGAATGACGAGACTAACATTCGGTATTAGGCCATCTCCATTCATTGTTACATCTGTCATCAGGCTCCATGAAAAAAATAACAAACGCAAGTATCCAGCAGCAAGTAAGGAAATATTGCAATCATTTTATGTGGATGATTTCCTATCAGGAGCAGCAACAGTGGAGGAAGCAATTGAATTGCAGCAATCATTATGCCTGCAGCTTAATGCAGCAGGAATGACACTGAAGAAATGGCGTTCATCATCCACGGAAGTGCTTGATTCAATTCCACAAGAATTGGTGGAAACGGAAGACAGGAAGTTGCTGGTGAAACAGGATGCATTGAAGACACTGGGCACTCACTGGGATGCATCCATGGACTGTCTGTTTGTGACTACACCCTCCCCACCAACTGTTGAGAAGGTAACCAAAAGGGTTGTGGCTAGAGTAGTGGCTGGAATTTACGATGTGCTAGGCTTGATGGCACCATACACCATAACAGACAAGATATTGTTGCAATGCTTGTGGGAGAACAATATTGGTTGGGATGAAGAAATACCTGCTACATTAGTTGAATCTTGGCAACAGTGGTTGGAAGAAATGCACATGGTCAAGTGCCATCCCATCAACAGATACACGGGCATGGTCAGTGATGTCACCATGGTAACACTACATGGTTTTGCAGATAGTAGCTGCAAAGCATTTGCAGCTACCGTGTATGCCAGAATCAAAAGCAACAACAACAATGTCAAATGTTCACTCCTTTATACCAAAGCTAGGGTATGCCCATTGAAGAAAAGGACGTTGCCCGAGCTGGAATTGGAGGCTGCTAAGTTGCTTGCTCAATTGTTGTCACATGTAGCAGCATTGTTGCAAATACCATTATCCAATACTGTTTGTTGGTCAGATTCCATGATAGTCTTGGCACGGTTACAAAAACCTTTGTGCAAGTTAAAAACATTCGTGGAAAACCGTGTGTCATTGATTACCGAACTGCTGCCACAAGTCGAATGGAGACATGTTAGTTCCAATGAGAATCCAGCTGATTTGCCAAGCAGAGGCGTGTCTGCAACTGAGCTCATTACTTCCAAATTATGGTGGGAGGGGCCAGAATGGTTGTGCAAAGAAGAGGTGTGGCCGGAAGTGACTGTGTACATCCCTGATGACCATTTACCAGGAATGAAGAAAGATGCAATAGTGTTGGTTGCCATGGGAACAGCGGAAAATTGCAAGTTGTGGGACACGTATTCCTCGTATGCTAAATTGAATAGAATTGCAGCATGGCTGCTCAAATTTCTCACTGCCTACAGGATCAGGAAGTTGAATGTGGACCCACCAACTCCCACTCATTTAAGTTGTGATGACTTGAGGTACGCCAAACATGCATTGATTAGAATTCAACAAATGCAAAGCTTTGCAGCAGAATGGAATGCATTGTCAAAAAAGTCAACGGTGCCCAAAGGCTCACCCTTGGAGGGGCTGTGTGTCAGAATGGATACTGACAAACAAATCATGATTGGAAGAGGCAGAGTAGAAGAAAGACAATTGATTCCCCTTTCAGCCAAACACAAATTAACCAAGTTGATGTTGTCCACCTACCACAAAACATACCAGCACGCTAGTGTTCAACAATCATCAGCATTGTGGGCAATGAATACTACATCATTGGTATTAAAAATCAACTGAAGCTAATTGCCAAATCATGTCCCAAGTGCCAGCAAGTCAATGCTAACCCATTGACTCAACAAATGGGTATGCTGCCACCAGTAAGGACCACGTTGCAGCCGCCATTCTTCAAGTGTGGCATTGACTTTGCTGGCCCAATCACAATCAAAGAAGGTGCAGTGAGACGTCCAGTGATGGTGAAAAGTTATTTATGTCTATTTGTCTGCATGACAACTAGATGTATCCACATTGAGATATGCAAGACATTGGATACTATTGAATTCATGGCAGCTCTGAAAAGATTCAGTAACAGGAGAGGCAGCCCAAGTGACATCTATTCGGATAACGGCAGCAATTTTATTGGTGCAGCCAATGAAATAAAAAAAATTCAGAAGATATTGGCAAAGACACAGCAGCAAATCACCATGGACCAAAGTACGCAGCATATCAAATGGCATTTCTCACCACCCAGATCACCACATTTTGGTGGAATTTGGGAGGCTGGGGTAAAAGTTATGAAGAAGTTATTACACGGAACCACATCCATTGAGGCTGGACGAAATGCTGAATGTCACAACTGAAATTGAAGCTATCATGAACAGTAGGCCACTTGTGGCAGTGGACAGTGTTGAAGCAGAGGATGGACTAGTGCTCACTCCTGCACATTTTCTCATCTACAGGCCTATGAAGTCACCACCAACCACAACAACATCGGCAGCAAAAATATCATCACTGAAGATGTGGCAGTTGGTACAGAAATTGTGTCAAAATTATGAAATTGCATGGAAAGCTGGTTATTTGCAATCCCTCCAATCCAGAAGTAAATGGAGAAAGGAAAGAAAGAATCCACAAGTTGGTGAAGTTGTGTATCTCAAGGATGAAACATTAATGAAAAACCAAAGATGGCCATTGGCAAGAATTACACAGGTGTTTCCAGGCAAGGATGGTCTCATTAGAGCAGTGGAGGTGTGCAGTGGTGGAAAAACATACAAAAGAGCTGTTAATATGTTAATACCACTACAGCTGGAACAATAACTCATCACAAATGCCTGGCCCCAGTATGTTTGGGCCTTACCCAAACACCAAACATTAACAATATTTATTTATTTATTTATTGTTTTACACAGCACACCTTTATTATTTCTATTTCATTTAATACTTAATATTATTAGCATACATGCTGAGTCACTTCCTGTATCATTGGAGCATGCTGATTCATTATGCTGAATCATTCTCAATTCACACTTTAGTCACATGCCACATGTTTTTTCTAGATGAAGGTGACAATTGAAAGGTTACATGGAAGTTTGTATCTTTGGTAATCTGTGGCAATAGCTTGGCTAGTTTTGCCTATCCTGCCTTTTTTATGGTAGTGAGCAGTTGAGAGGCCTAGCAACACAAACAAGAAAACAAAATATCAAGTTGGTCACAGCTACAAAGGCTAGCTGCTGTGCTCAATCTCTGCTAGCAGAGTGGTCCTTAGCTTGTGAGCCTTACACACTCACAAACAGTCCCAATGGTAAATTAAGGTGGGAAGCCAATCTTGCAGCAGTTTGGGGTCAAATGTCGACAGGTGGGGGGTATTCCAAATTGCATGAAACAACCACACTGGGAGTTCCAGTAATGACCCCAAAGAACTTCATAAATACTGAACGTAGCATAGGTCGATGGTGGGAAGAACAGCTGATGGATCTGATGGCAGAGGCTGGTAAAGAGGAAAAACAACTTGCTGAGGAACGAGGTGACTAAGTCCCTGCCATCACGGTCATAGTCGATGGAGGATGGAGCAAACGTTCTCATCACCATTGCTACAATGTTAAATCTGGAGTTGGTATTATTATTGGACAGATTACTGGAAAACTCCTTCATATTGGAGTTCGTAATAAGTATTGTACAGCTTGCACCCAAGGTGTGCCCCAAGACAAACATGAATGTTTTAAAGAATTATATTAGAAGGCTTTCAGCAAGCAGAAGCAGTTCATGGGGTCAGGTATATGTGTTTTATTGGAGACGGCGATGGCAGTGTTCATTCCACGTTAATTCAGTGTGTGCCAGTGTGGGGACGTTTTATAGAAAAGATGGAATGTGCAAATCATGCTTGCAAATGTTATCGGTCCTCTCTTGAAAAGCTTGTTTCAGAGAAACCAGAGTACAAAGGAAAGGGAGGCCTAACTGAGAAGATGCGTCGTCGACTCACTAGTGCTGTTCGCTGTGCTATAAGAAGGAGGAGCCAGGAGCCTGATGTAGCTAAGGCAGTGAAGAAGTTAGAGAGTGATCTAATCAATGGCCCGTTTCATTGCTTTGGTCAGCATGAGAAATGCAGCTCTGACTTTTGTCAGACTGCTAAGGAGAAGGAGCAAGAGTCCTCTACACCAGATGATGATGGAAGTCAGTGTGAACAGTCTATTGGAAGTGAAGACCTAAGTAAGTGCCTGCAATCAATGACATAGTAGTAATTATAACAATTGTGATTATTGTCAATAATAGTGACAGTAATTTATAACACATTGTCGTTTCTTAGGTTCTATTGACATCATTGTAGAGCAAGAACTGATATGGGAGCAAACCATCAATGACCATCTAGTACAAGACATGCAAGTACAGGCACCTAGTCAACTACTCATGCACGACATACAGAATTTAGTTGGTCGACTTGTGTCCAAAGCCAAGCAACTGATTCAAAATTCCACCACAAATCTTGCAGAAAATTGGATGCAAATTAGGTGCAAATTTGATGGTGAGAAGGTGGTCAACAGGATTCAGAGTGGTTCATTTCAGTTTAGGTGTTGTGGTGCTGGACTACAGAAGAATCTTGGCAAAACCTGGGGAGTTTCTGTGTGGGAAAGAATGACTGACAGCTCAGCGAATGAAGTTTTTGTCAATGCTGCAAATTCTTCTGAGAAGAGAGTCGAAAAAGATGGGAAGCGAAAATCATCAGAAAAAGCTAAGGAATGCAGAAGAAGGAGTAAGTATTCTCAAAATGATAATTCAATTGCAGCTCGCAAAGCGTACAATAGACGTGATGGTGTCATTGAGCCTGATGAGGTTGTGGATGATATTTCACCCGAGTGTCTACAGGAACTGGTGAGAACTTTTACTCCACTCAAGTAGCAGTGTCGACTCGAGACAGAACAAGTATTGAACACACAACGCGTGAGCAAAATAGATGTGCAGTGTGGGTACAAGAGAGAGCCAAGAGATTGACAGCATCAAAAGTTGGTGGCATTGCCAAAATGAGAAGAAATACAAAGAGAAGTAACAAGGTGAAAGAGTTACTGTACAGCACTTTCAAAGGGAGCAAAGCCACAATGTATGGTACTCTCAGAGAAGATAAGGCTCAAGAAGAGTATGTGGCACATCAACAACGGAATGGTCATTTGGCATTAACTGTTGTATTGTCTGGGCTTGTAATTAGTGTGGATACTCCATGGTTGGCTGCTAGTCCTGATGGGATAGTGCATGACCCAACTGCGGTCTCACCAAAGGGCCTTGTAGAATTAAAAAACCCTTTCTCTGTGAGAGAGAAAACAATTGCCGAAGCTAGTGAAAGCAAAACATTTTGCTTGGAGAATTCTGGTTCGTCTGTGTATTCGCTCAAGAAACGGCACGATTACTATTATCAGGTACAATGCCAAATGTACTGCTGTGATGTGGAATGGTGCGATTTTATAGTGTGTACGGAGAAAGATATACATATTGAGCGAATATACCGAGATGTGATGTGGTGGAAAGAACAGATTCCTAAACTGAAGGACTTCTATTTTGGTGCTTTACTCCCAGAGCTTGCAAGTCCAAGACAGGGGATAGGCTGTATCAGGGAGCCTGAAGTAGCAACCATAACCTATATTGATTAAATACTCTTACCATAATTTATTCATTTCTTTTCATTGACTTGTATTGTTTCATTACTATTTATTTTATTATTATTTTATTGTTGTTGTTATATTTTTGATTTTTTCAGTCTCATCCCCTTGGAATTGAACTGTTATCAATCTGTTAAGTACCTCTATTGCCACTAAACCACTAGTACAACCACCAGGGTAGCACCTTGATAGTGAGGATTGGGGTAACCTTACAGATATCGGTTGTTACTGCATTATTGTACAGGCCGCCAATTATTGACCACATACACCACATCACACACACTCATCATACACATCACACACACACACGCACATCATACACACATCACACACACACATACTCTTCTTTCCTATGACAATTAACTTCCATCAAAATAGCCGTGGAGTATTAACATTCATTTGAGTGGTGCAACTCTTCGAAAAAGTAAATAATTGATAATATGAAATAATCATCGTAATCGTGCAGGCTAATATGCTCTTGACCTTAATCATCCAAAAAAACTTCCTGGCAGTGTGTTGTCCCACAAGTCACAAGCACAGTGTAGCCAATGCTCCTTCCTGCAAAAGACAAACAAAAAAAAATAGCAAGTATTACATAACTCAGTATTGTTTTTGTGAATGTCTGTACGCTATGCCAGTTGATAAATTTAATTTTCCATGGTGTCCAGAAACTATGCCGGTCCAGAAACTATGCCGGTCGATAATAGAACCGGAATGGTCTACAAGAGTTACAGGCGACTTGCTCTATATAACACTTTTTTTTGTTTTTTGTTTGTTGCTGTTATTGTTTATTTGTTGTGTGTATAATGCACTTTGTCATCACTTCAAGTTTATATTGTTGCATGTGTGCTATTCTTCATAAATAAAATTTCACTTTGACAAAAGATCAGCTTACTTCTGATTAATAAATTGTGTGTTTATTTGCTTTTTGTTTGTTCTTTTTTTTTTTTTTTTTTTTTTTTTTTTTTTTTTTTTTTTTTTTTTTTTTTTTTTTTTTCCCTTTTGTCTTTTTTTCTTTTGTATTTCATCAAATGGCATTTAGTAGTATTTAAATTACTCAATTCTCCTATTGTTTTAGCAAATTTTTGTGCTCTCATCTTTTCCTTATCTCGTGGTGATTAGACCCGTATGATTTGTCAGAATTGAAGTTGTGTGTGGCAGAATGATTGTGATTTGAGTTACTTTGTTCGTGGATTGGCACTTTTTTTTACAAAGTTATCTCATGTTATTCGCCAAATACTTCATGCAAGTGTGGTATTGTTTACAGTCAATTTTTGTAATTTTTTTTATTATCCTCAGAAACTGATTGGCTCATTTATGGGCAGAAGGTGAGAAGTTAGTGGCGCTCTGATGAGGACTGTAGCTATGACAGAAACCAGAGTAGCTCGGGATGGTGACAGACAGCACATCAAGCGTGGCCCTGGATAGTGGATTCATCAAACTCTTCAAAACTTTTTTAGACTTTGTTTATTATTATTAATTTTTTTACCACATAGCAAGCTAAGAAATTCATCAGTATTACTGTCATAGTAAACAGTTTAGTCTGAACTTGATTTTAAAATATATATTTCTTGCTGAATGTCTGTACAGCAAAATAAAAAAAACAACAAAAAACATGATTACATTTTCATGTTACCAAAATGGTCATAAACTCGGTGGTGAATGGGCTAACAACAAACATGGAATCCTAAATACTTGAAATACAACCCCCCCCCCCTCCCCCACACACACACACACACACACCAAAAAAAAAAGAAGAAGAAAGAAAGAAACAAACAAGGCAATTCCTGGATCCATCTTGGTTATAGAAGTCTTTCGGTTTTTATATCCTCTCTCAGGCCCGTAGCAAGCACTTGGAAAGTGGTCAGGTGGGAAGCTAGCCTTATTCATAGATATTAGCTATTGATTTTAATAATAAATTATTAGAATTTTGCAAATATATTTGAGCGATGATCTGAGCAAATAAAATCATTCACCAATAGCTTGAGGTCCAATGAATCAGTCCTTTCTTTGTGCACATATAGAAGCATTAGGTAATTTAGACGTTCTTGAGTCATGGTTGTCCGTAAATAACTTTTAACCCGTCTTAATGCACTAAAAGATCTAAAAGCTAGTGGTTTATGACTTACAAAGGCTGGATCAGCACTGTTTGTCCTCATTCTCTTTAGCTTGAATCCCACTAGGCAAGTATGGCAGAATACAACATCCTTGGATTCGATGTAGTGCAGGAATGGCCACTTAGCAAACCAAGATGCCTTAAAACTACACTGGACTACTTTCTTTTTTCCAAAACTACGTTTAGGATACCTAAAAGCTGTAGGCTGGTGAGGTTTTGCAGGAATATCCACAGACTCAGTGTCACTGGAGGCAGAACTTGAAGCCATGATGCATCGAAAATGAGCTAGCTGCTGTTTGCCACGTGGCCACGCCTACATTACTGATGACCTCTGAACTTTTTAAATAACTTTGCTGGGAAAGAAGGTTGAAAAGTGGTCCGGTGAAAACCGGACCAACCGGACCGCTTCCTACGGCCCTGTCTCTCCAGCCCAATTATTTTCATTTGTAGGTATGTTAGTGGGTGTGGTCTGTCATTGGAAAGTTGGGAACTATAACAAGGAGGGAGGGGGAGTGTGGGTGGAGAGTGTGTGCCACGTTTACATATAACAAAAGTTGCTTCAAAATTTTCATTGGCCTGACCTTATTTGCTGTCTATTAGAATTTACACTTTCAACAACACACCAGAGTTGGGGTAAAATACTCCAAAGCATTTAATTGTGAATGCAAATATTTTATTTTAGAATTGTATTTAGTTAGCATTGCAAACACTTTGAAAATATGAGTGTTATGTGTATGTCACATACGTTATCTGCTGTCACACACGCATATACACATACACGTACATACACACACACACACATGTACACACACATGACACATACATGCGCACATACATGCGCGCGCACACACATGTACATACACATGTACACATACATGCGCACACACACACATGTACATACACATGCGCACGCACACACAGTGACCTCCAATGAAATATCCAAATGGTATTTCCACTTTTCTTTTTCCCCAGTAATTTTTGAGGGACTTGCCCATACTTTCTCTCGCCTCTTTTCATTTCTGTTTTTTATTAGCAATGCACGTATTCCAAACTTTGCAATTCTAAATTTTGCTAGTATTTCAACACATTGCAAATACATAGAGCTCAGACTCACTCAAATACAATTACATTGAAATTACTGCAAAAAATGTATTTAATTACAATTACAATGTATTTGACCGAACTCTGCCACATACCACTCGCCTCTCCCTGGCCAAGTGTGGTGAAGGAGATGCAGCATATCAATAAAAATCTAATACCAGGTTCCCTCAACTAATCACAATAATAATAATAATATTATTATTATTAATAATAATAATAATAATAATAATAATAATAATGAAATAGCACTACTCGTGCCATTAATCCCGAATATCACGTTTACCTGTGCTATTACTCATACTAATTATAATATCATAGCAACAAAAACAATAATAATAGTAAAAATGACAATATTACTAAATCCTAAAATATAACTGAGTTATCTCACTTACTATTATGGTTGCTGTATTATGACTGATCTCATGTGGACAGTCATATATACTGACATGATCACAACAACACTTGTCAGTTTACTCTATACTTCCCAGTACATGGTACACTTCTTATAGATGGTATTTTAGAGAGACCCTCGTTGGCTCAATGTTATTGGCGAGCGAGCGTAGCGAGCGAGACAGTATTAGGGGTGGATAATGCAAAATCGGGTACATGTATATGTTATATGTATATATGTATGTATGTATGTATGGATTGTACGTATGCCCTTTAAACGCGCGCGCGGACAACGTTTTTTCTTCAAAAAACACGGCTTTTTAGGCTTGACCCCAGTTTATTCTGAAACTACAGCATTAAGTAAACCTTACTTTATACTTAAGCTCCAGAGTGTGAGAAAATTCCTGCGAAAACGCTTGCTTTTCAAGAAACAAAAAGTTGATTCGATCGGTTACTATGACATTGAAGATCCTTTACCAGATTTAAATTCGAAACTTCGCCTTTTTTCTGGCTAAGTTACTAGTTGCCAAGAGCCACCTGTAGTCAGTACTAAGAGAGCTATCACTACTTCTGAAAAGCGTATGTAAGCACATAAAGTATTAATGCTAAGGAAGCTACTACTACTCGAGGGATGCCGAGGTAAGTACGCAATTCCATATTTGTTAGCTAAATATGCAAAATAACTCTGGCCATACTTTTTTATATCTAAGAGCTTGTTGTCAACAGTGACTGGTAAATTCAAATAGTCAGAAGGACTCAAATTTGGTACTACAAAAGTTACCACTGCTCAAGAAAATGAGGTAAGAAAGTAATTTGTATTTGTGTGCTAAAATTGATTGTCTTTTGTTTTTGTAGGTGAGAGCTTGTTGTCAAGAATTCAAGGTAATTCAGATGGTCAAAGTAACTTCAATGATACTACAGAAGTTATCAATACTCTAGAATGAGGTAAGTAGTAATTCCATATTTGTTGGCTAAAATTACAAATAATAACACTGGTTTATTTTTTATCGTAGCTGAAAGCTTGTTCAAGGGTTACTGGTGATTGAGATTATCAGAATGGCAGATGTTTGATACTACAAAAGTTACCATTAATCAGGTAAGAGAGTGATTTTGTACTTGTTTGCGGAAATAAAAGGTCATAACTGCTATTATAGTGTTTGCATGAACTAAGCTAAAACATAGTAACAATACTTTTATGTTACCTAACTATCAGGCTCGCTCGCCATTTGTGCTCAAGCACACCACTAGTCTATATAATTCAGCGAGCGAGCGAAGCTGACTATCAGTCGTGTTCAATTGAGATTTCAGATATATATATGTATGTATACGTACGTCAAAAATTTTCGCCCGGGCTTCTAATTACGTAAGTTAGGTAAAGCGTTCACAGTACCAGTATTTTTCAATTAACGAGCGCGGAGAATCCTTGCACTGCCTTACGTAAGTTTGTTTCAACCAAAAAGTTTATAGCTACTCTCTTCTTGAAACAATTGTGAAGTCTTTGTCAAGCTGCGCTTCTTTGCCACTGCTTTCGAAGTTTATTCATGTAGTTGTGTTATTGTTACTACAATGCATGGGTCCACTTCCGTAGTCTGGGATCAGAGACTTTAGATTTTCTGATGCTAACTGAGAATGGAAAGGGTTACACTGTGCACTACAGTTAGATGTAATTTTTCTGTAAAGAGAGTCTTCTCGCTCGCCATACATTTGTGCTATTCGAGCGCACCACTAGTATATAATACACTTGTGTGTCAGTAACAACGATGGTATGTGTTCATGAATAATTCATGAGCTTAAACAGTTTGGTAAAGAAGCAAAAGTTTTGCAAAACCAAGTCCACAATCATGATAGAAGGACAAAGAGACTCAGAAACAGGAGAGAGACTAGGAGAAGGGACTCCATGACTAAATGAAGAAAGGAAATGAGGGGGATAAGAAAAGCTGAGAAAGGAGAGCAGGAGAGAGAAACTGATGCAACCTTAACCAAGTGGTAGAGGATGATAATGAATAAAAATAATTTATGCTACCTGCATTTACTTTGCATTATATCAAGTGCCACTGTGTGGTGGGGTACTTGCTAGTATTGTTAATGTTGGACCAAAATTTCCCGTCAAAACCTGCTATTAATATTTGGTCGTTTACACAGTATGAAATGGTATAACCATGGTATAAAATAGTTAAACCATGACAATTCGGGATAAATGCCCTTTCCGGGATGGAACGATAATTTTTCAAACAAATGGTTTAACTATTATTTACTTATTATGTAATAGTTTAATCATGTGTTAGAGGAATTATCGCTGATAAACAACCTGATCCTGAGGAGGAAGCCCTAGGGGAAGGGTGGTTATCTAGCAACCCGATCCTGAGGTTATCCAGCAATAATTCCGAAAGTTGCTGTGATTTAACTATTTTACACCAGTTATTGCAAACAGGATTATTAAATATCAATTCATCTAACCATCTGATTTTGCCTATTCCTGTTGAAAATTCTGCCAAGACGTCAAAGGTATCTTGAAAAGTCTTCACTGACTCAGTGTTTCTGGTATGCTTTATCTTCTACTATTTTTCCTTCACACAATCTAAACCAAATAAATAATATAGCCATTCTATACTAAGCCATATCTTCATAACTTACTACTACTTGTTGCACAAGTTAAGCCAGTATCATCAGCAGCTTCTTCCAACACATGCTGACATGCCTATATTGAAACACCAGTCACCCCAGCTCTGAATAGAGTATTTAAATGGGAAGTCTGAGCAACACTAAACGCTTTCCCTAACCTTTCCAGCGACGTCAGAAGCGCGATCGCAGCTATAACAGCTCACCCACGCTCTGTAAGACTTGCTCCCAGAGAAAGCAAAATGGAGCTCACTGCGTGGGTGGAAAGGACTAGGTCTGAGAGAGGTGTGACTTTAATAGGCACTTTTGGGGGGGTGACGACCCGTGTACGCGCATGGGCCAGGAAAGATTCCAGTTTCACCCTATACTTCCCATCCAAGGTTTCCAGGAATCTTCGATACGTTCAATCGCAAAATATTCCTGAACCGAGTGAGAATGAACGTGTTAAGTATACTCGCTTCCAGACCCTTTACCTAATAACTAGTGGTGTGCTTGAGCACAAATGGTGAGCGAGCCTGATAGTTGGGTAACATAAAATGTTACTATTTTTAGCTTACTTCATGCAAACACTATAATAGCAGTTATGACATTTGATTTCAGCAAACAAATACAAAATCACTCTCTTACCTGATTAATGGTAACTTTTGTAGTATCAAACATCTGCCATTCTGATAATCTCAATCATCAGTAACTCTTGAACAAGCTCACAGCTACGATAAAAAATAAACCGGTGTTATTATTTGTAATTTTAGCCAACGAATATGGAATTACTACTTACCTCATTCTTGAGTACTGATAACTTCTGTAGTATCAAATTGAAGTTACTTTGACCATCTGAATTACCTTGAATTCTGGACAACAAGCTCTCACCTACAAAAAAAAAAAGACAATCAATTTTAGCACACAAATACCAAAATTACTATCTTACCTCATTTTCTTGAGCAGTGGTAACTTTTGTAGTACCAAATTTGAGTCATTCTGACTATTAGAATTTACCAGTCACTGTTGACAACAAGCTCTTAGCTACAAAAAAGAAAGGCCAGAGTTATTTTTGCTGTTCTTTTTTGTGGCAGATGTTTGATACTACAAAAGTTACCATTAATCAGGTAAGAGAGTGATTTTGTACTTGTTTGCTGAAATAAAAGGTTATAACTGATATTATTGGCGAGCGAGCGTAGCGAGCGAGACACTTACAGGGGTAACACAATTGAAAATCGGGGATGTTTATTTATTTATTTATTTGTATGTTTGGACGTACGTATGTAATTAAACGCGTGCGCGTGGAACTATTTTCTCCAAAAAACACGGCTTTTTAGGCTTGACCCCAGTTTATTCTGAAAATACAGCATTAAGCAAGCCGTACAGCTCCAAAGTGTGAGAAAATTTCTGCGAAAACGCTTGCTTTTCAAGAAACAAAAAGTTGATTCGACCAGTTACTATGGCATTGAAGACCCTTTTCCAGACTTAATTTCAAAACTTCGCCGTTTTAGGGGGGATGCGGAGCTAAAATTACAAATAATAACACTGGTACCATTAATCAGGTAAGAGAGTGACTTTGTATTTGTTTGCTGGAATAAAAGGTCATAACGGCTATTATAGTTTTTGCATGAACTAAGCTAAAACATAGTAACAATACTTAGTTTTATGTTACCTAACTATCAGGCTCGCTGGCCATTTGTGCTCAAGCACACCACTAGTAGTGTTTGTATGAACTAAGCTAAAACATAGTAACAATACTTTTATGTTACCTAACTATCAGGCTCGCTAGCCATTTGTGCTCAAGCACACCACTAGTTTGTATATATGTTTGGACGTACGTATGTCATTTTGTACTTTGACCCTCGCGTTTTTGTGCTAGTTATGTGGTCGACCCCGTCCCAAATTGCACTAAATAGAATCCTCTGGTTTATCGATCAGTACCCGTATCACCCTAGAAATTGAATTGTTTACAGTTTTGAATTCTTTTGCGGGCGCAGTTTAAACTTGAAAACTTAAAGGACTTCCATTTCTATTCGAGTTAGTGGCGGTGGTAAGTCAATGCGCTCTTTGTCATGGTTATAAGCCGTGCGCAACAGTATTTACTTGAAAATACATTGTCCACTAGACCACCGCGAAGGTAAGTCTGTGTAGGTGCATCTCCAGTTGTGTCAAGGTATTGTGTGTTACAACCACTACTTAGCTAAAGAATATCACAAAGAAAACTTTTAAATAACGTGTATTGTTTTGTTGTTGTTTTTTCCCTTCAATTCAAGCAGTTGCAGAGAGTTGTTACTATGGCACTGAAATCCCTTTACCCTGTATGCGAAATTAAAAAACTGGACCTTATTTGTGACCGTCTACGGGAAAACCCGGCACAACGCGGCGTGCGTAATATCGAGAAAAGATCGATCGATTTCTTAAAAATGTATTGTTTCAAGCCTACGGAAGGGAACGGTTAGGTCTATTATAGCAGGAACGACTAAAGCTGCGACGATAAAACTTGGAGAGCTCAATATCTGGACGCCGACAACTCCGTAAGTGCAAAAAAAAAAATTCGAAGGTGCCGCGTTGTGCCTGGTTTTCCTATAGACGGTCACATTTTCAGTAGCTTCAGTGTTAGAAGTCAAAATCATTCATATAAAAATAGTATAGTCTTTAGGCTCGCTCGCCATTTGTGCTCAAGCACATCACTAGTATACATACTAGTGGTGTGCTTGAGCACAAATATGGAGCGAGCCTGATAGTTAGGTAACATAAAACTACAGTATTGTTACTATGCTTTAGCTTAGTTCATGCAAACACTATAATATCAGCAAACAAAAACAAAATCACTCTCTTACCTTATTAATGGTAACTTCTGTAGTATCAAACATCTGCCATTCTGATACCAGTAACTCTTGGACAAGCTCTCAGCTACGATAAAAATAAAAAAAACCAGTGTTATTATTTGTAATTTTAGACAACAAATATGGAATGACTACTTACCTCAATTTCCTGAGTATTGATAACTTCTGTAGTATCAAATTTAAGTTACTTTGAGTATGTCAATTACCTCACATTCTTGACAACAAGCTCTCATACTTCCGAGCTTAAGTTTAAATTACGGCTTGTTTAACTGTAGTTTCAGAATAAACTGGGGACAAGCCTAAAAAGCCGAGTTTTAGGAGAAAAAAAAGTTGCCCGCGCGCGCGTTAAAGGGGCATACGTACCATCCATACATACATATAACATATACCCAATTTTGCATTAACCACCCCTAATAGTAAGAGCATAAGCGCTTAGGTACTGGTGGATTTAGTGCACTGAAGCCCAAGGGCCGTAGGCCCGAGGGATGTGTGCACTAAATTCACCAGTACCTAAGCGCGCATGCTCTAACTATTTTAGATCCCGTTTACGCATGCCCAGTTGCCACTAGCAACTTATCAGCATTTTCGCAGAAATGGCTTAAGGCAAAAAATAGTGCACACTTACCAAGTTAGTACACCTAGTAACGGGATCTAATAACATATACCCGATTTTGCATTATCCACCCCTAATACTGTCGTGTGCTTGAGCACAAATGGCGAGCGAACCAGATAGTTAGATAACATAAAACTAAGTATTGTTACTATGTTTAGCTTAGTTCATGAAAACACTATACTAGCAGACAGATATGACCTTTTATTTCAGCAAACAAATACAAAATCACTCTCTTACCTGATTAATCAGAACTAACTAGCATCTATTGCTAGGAATCTGCTTTGATGATGAATCACAATAATCAGACAGGAGACCTTGTATGAAACCATTGAATACTGGGGTCTGCCACAAATACAAGGAAACAAGCAAGATATTTTAAGGGTGCTGTGACACTCCCCACACAAAATATTCTTAATAATTTGATTTTGGTTGCTACGGGTGCTTGTAGAGCCCCAGATGATGGTTCCTAAAGAGTACTGCTAGTGGACTAAATATATAAATTTAAAAAAAACAACAAAAAAAAAAAAAACGGGCCTTGGGGGCCTGTTTCCTTCAAGTTGGAGCTCCTTGGCCTCAAGTATCCACAATCCACAACTCCTCCGCGGGTGCCGCCGCCGCTTCATCTACTGTTATATTTGTTGATTGTCTTCAAAACCTTTGTTGTAGTTTTACTCTATTCCACTTTGTTTTGTCTAGTTGATTGTGCTCATTTGGTCTTCGAGGCAGCCGCCCAACTGATTAATCAGAACTAACTAGCATCTATTGCTAGGAATCTGCTTTGATGATGAATCACATTAATCAGACAGGAGACCTTGTATGAAACCATTGAAGACTGGGGTCTGCCACAAATACAAGGAAACAAGCAAGATATTTTAAGGGTGCTGTGACACTCCCCACACAAAATATTCTTAATAATTTGATTTTGGTTGCTATGGGTGCTTGTAGAGCCCCAGATGAAAAAAGAAAAAAAAAAAAAAAAGGGCCTTGGGGGCCTGTTTCCTTCAAGTTGGAGCCCCTCGGCCTCAAGTATCCACAATCCACAATTCCTCCCGGGTACCGCCGCTGATGAGCTCATTCTTCGTCTACTGTTATATTTGTTGATTGTCTTCAAAACCTTTGTTGTAGTTATACTCTATTCCACTTTGTTTTGTCTAGTTGACTGTGCTCATTTGGTCATCGAGGCAGCCGCCCAAATTCTGTTCTTTAAAAAAAAATGCAACGAACATTTTGTGGATAAGGTCATAGTTTGCCTGTGTATGAAGTTTGGAGTAATTTCTACACTTAGTTTCAGAGAAATAACACAAAATAGACTCCAGAACTAAAATTAGTCCGCATGACCTTTTGGCAGAGACTAGATTGCATTCAAACCACACCCACAACAGATTCAATTGATTCCCACGGGAAGTGAGTTCGAGGTGCTCCCTCTAACCTTCGGGCGCCTACAGGTTAGCGTACTGGTTTTCCGTCCGCCTCCCTTGTGATGATAAGCCCTACTGAGAAGAATATTTAAAGTCCAGTCCATTGTAGTTCCTTATATTTACTGACTCTTCTCAATACTATGAAAACTGTCATTGGAAAAGCCCATGGCTTTTGGGTTGGGATAATTATTTGAACCTAGAGTTGTGAAAGGACCTCAAAATTCAGTTGGTGTGAAAAGCTTCAAGTGACCGCCATTAATGATAATGGGAATCCCCCAAGATTAATACGAAGTGCGTACAGAGTCTGAAAGAGGCTATTCTCTGTTTTTGTTCTGTGGCTGTTTCTTCTTCTTTTTGGTTTGTACTTTGTGGCTGAATTTGAAGAGTACCATAGTTGACCATAAGCAAAACTATTGCCTGTTTTATAATGCATGCATTTGCCATAATATTCATGAGGTATTATGCCAGATATATTTTCACAATAGATATCACAAGTGTAGACAGCAACTTGGAAAAACGCCCTAGAGAATGAATTTTGTAGAATTTAACCTTAAAGTCGGCTAAAGTAAAGCTCTTTGAAATACCTGAAATGTAAGGAAACCTCTCTGCAATTCCCAATTAATCAAAGCAAATATTGGTGCATTTTGTAACTATATATGATCAGTTCTAAGAATATTTGCATAATGTTAATGTGAGTGGGAAGAATAAGAGTATAATTTAAAACCCAGTCTTCAATGGCTTCTTACAAGGTCTCATGTCTGATTAATGTGATTCATCATCAAAGCAGATTCCTAGCAATTGATGCTTACTTTTCAAACTTATTCCTCACGTGTGGTGTGCTTCAGCACACAAATGACAAGTGAGAATAAAATACTTGACCACACATAAGTAAATGTTCTTAACTGTCATCAATTTTAAGTTTCGTCCAGCAAGTATTCGAAAAGTGGAGAGTTTTGGAAGTGAGGGAGTCACAGTCTATCAGCACAACGACTACTGTGGCAGAGAAGAACCTCTGTCAGACTCTGCAGCTCATATTAATGTTGGGGGAGCATCGTCCATTATCATCAGTGGAGGTCGCTGGAAGCTTTTCACACAACCTGAATATGCAGGCCCATTTAGGACTCTAGGACCAGGCCATTATCCCACTCCAGATGCTATGGGCTTTCCTAATGACAGTCTTCGTAGTATTGAGAAGGTTCAGTAAATATCAAGAACTCGATGGACTGGACTTTGAACTATCTTCAATAGATTAATTATGTGAACTTAAATATTGGTAGCTCTTGTGTTTTATATTTGCTAGCTAATATGGGATATGTTAGATCTTTTTGATTTTGCTGTTTAGATTGATGATATTGGCTTTAAAAAAAAAAATTACTTTGAGAAAGTGAATGCATGAAGTGTGTGTGTGGATGGAAACCTGCATATGTGAGCGGACTCCAGGTGGTGCTTGACATATCCTGTGGAAGTTGTTAACAATGAGCTGTATGATGGTAATTTATGTTATTGAATGTCACAAGGATCTTAGAAGAGTTGGATTAATAAAAGAGTGCATGAATAATAAATTAAAGTTAAATAAAAGAAAGAAATTGCTTCCACTTCCACTTAATGTGTATAAATGTTCATTTGATTTTCAAAGAAACTACTAGCAATAAATTAATTTTGTTTTAAAGAAACGTCAAACGGAATCCAAATTTCAGTCCAATCCAGCACTTTTTATTCCTGTTCTGAACACTACTACTTATCATTAGTGATACCCATTGCTTGTGTAGCCAGGTTTAAGATTAAGGAATTACTTTCCTAAGTGTCTAGTGATCAAACCTGTATGATTCTCAATTTTGGTAGCACTGCTAAAAATGTGTTGTTCCTCTTATGGAGGAAAACACAGGGGAGGATCCAGGGGATACCTATAAAGGGCCATCCACACTGTAGGCACATGCCTACATAAGAACAAATGGACATTGTATGTATGTGTGTGTATGTGTAAGTTAATGCTACTTGTAAATTAAGTGTTCATGAAATATGTCAGTTTGAAATCTTCTCTTATTCTTATTATGTACTTGCATTCACTCCTATAAAAGCAATGTCACTTTGTGTGTTTGTCAGTTCTGTGCTATTCTCCAATTTAAACTTTATTCAAAATTCAACTCAATTCGTTGAAAAGGTCTTGCTTAGAAGCGAGGGGGTTAAGTCAAGGACTTGGTGGCAGCACTAACTTTACGAAGACCTCACAAAGTTAATTTCCACTTACAACCAAAACTTAACATTACGCTTATCGTGCATCCACACACACCTTTAAACCAAGTGGATTGAAAATTATAATGTACAAGAGTATCAATACCAGCAATTTAGCTAGTTCATAGCAAAATTGTTGACCAATATATTATTATGCTCTTCATTCATGAAGTACATGTCCAAATCATTTTATACTTTAATAATTTGTTTAGTTTTGACCTAAATATGGTTGGGTCACTCCCTGTCCTTAGGATGGATCCGACTCTGCAATATAGCTACACTGATAATTACTTAACTATTATACTAAAATTTGTTATGAACATAGTTACATTAATAGCAAATTTATCGTGTGGAAAATTGACAGATATATATTTAATAATATGTATGACACATGCAAGTTAATAGCACAAGTGATATCCTAATAATTTTTGGTAAGCAGACCTATGTAATCATTTAGTGTAGTACTTTGCTTATTTATTAATAATTCCCTCATAGTAATCTCTTTCTTCCTAGTGCATTATTTATAAAGTATGAATGTGAATGGAATCAGTGTGTACAAATAACGTCAGTCATCTAACTTCTCGCTTACTAACCACTTAACCATCATTCCAATATTAGTGAGGACAGAATATGTATAAGTTCTAGTGTTAAAAGCTCAAAATGCTCTTCAGATTAATGTGTTAAATGGGAATGCAATCATGAATGTTAAACTCAATTCAAAATCTATGGAAGTTGAAATGTTCATTTATTTACAATGCCATACAGAAACTTATGATGTTCACATACTCTGCAGTCAGAGAATTTATAATCAGCTGACCCTCTGCGCATGGGTGCTGAGGGTTAATAAAGATGTCAAAAGTCCATACACTATGTTCCCACCTTGCACTGCCACAGAGAGTCTTTGAAGAAGTTAGATGTGTTTTAAATAATATCTTAACAATAATGGTCTTAATTAAATTAACTAAATACAGTTTCTCGTTACAATAGAATTTTTAGTATAATATGCTTTGTGTCACTAAGAAGTTGAGACATTGCAAGTGACGTTTATAATGCATATTTGAACACACTTATTTGATTTTCTCAAGAAGAAGAAACTTTAGAAATTAACCAGACCAACTAGCATCTATTGCTAGGAATCTGCTTTGATGATGAATCACATTGAGACATGAGACATTGTAAGAAACCATTGAAGACTTGGGTCTGCCACAAATACAAGGAAAACATGCAGGATATTTGTAACATCTGTTGTTAAAATTGGCTTTGAAGTTAGACATATTAAGCTTTGAGAGTCATAAACCTGCAAATAAATTAATATATAATAGGCTTAAACATAGTAGCGTAGTTCACAGGCCACAGACACAATAATTTTGGTAAATTACTAAGGTTATTGGCTCAAATAAATCTCATCGTTATTTTTTAAACTCCAAACTCATTTTGCCTAGCACTTTTTTGTAAAAAAAATGGAAAGTGGAATCAAAATTAATTGAGTTAATATTTTTTTGGGGTATAGCTATAAAGTACACAAATGAATTTAAAATTGCCTTTTATTTAAACTCATCAGAGATATGGAGTATGTGGTGCCATAAAGCTAGTACATGTGGGTACTTTGATCCTCATTGAACTCACCTATTTTTTCAGCTATTGCTGGAGATTATTCTCAATGTCACATTACAAAAAATTGTACCTGGTTCAATTCTAGGTTCTTCATTGCTATTTTCAAAGTCTTCACCATGTACTATATTTTTATAAGCTTAACAATAAATAAATGTGCTATGGTGGTAAGAAAATCTTGTGTATTGATTTTATGCATATAACTCGTCACTACTGTAGTCTGGTTTGTAAACATCACATAGGGAGTTGCATAATTCTAAAGTCTTGATTGATTGTAAAAGTAAACTTCATTGAAATATTTGCACATTAAATAATAATGTTAAGTTATTGCTATGGTAACTTAGTGATTTTTTTGAGACAAAAAGAAAGAATACATTTGAGTACTATGGACCTGAATCATAATGGTTTGAAAGTTACGTACATTTTGAAGAGGCCATTGGTATTTTGCTGCATTTTATATCTGGTCATATTCAAGAAGTGTACGTGCTTTTCAAACTTGTTCCTCACGTGTGGTGTGCTTCAGCACACAAATGACAAGTGAGCTATGCATAGCATTTTGCCATAATTATAGCTTCTTGAATTGCGCTCAAAATATGTTATTCTTCCTCTTAATCCCTAATATTGAATAAAATACTTGACCACACATAAGTAAATGTTCTTAACTGTCATATGTGGCAGCACCTGTCACGAAATTATACTACAGATTTCCAATGATTAAATGGGGATTAGAGAGGTTTCCTTCCCACTACATAACTCAATTATCAAATTTACTCTACCTGTAAGTGAAACTCTAGGAATAGATTATCTCCATTTAATTTGTTTGCAGGATTCTGTCTAGACCACAGTGATTAGTACATCTGGCAGTATGAATTTTTTTTCAAATTCATGAGTATATAAAGAGGCAATAGTTTTGGTTATCTTCATCCTGTGCTACTCCTCAAATTCAGCAACAAAGTACGAAACAGAAGTAGAGAAAAAGAACCATGGCAGCCAAAATAGTGCTCTATACACAGATGGATGCAGCTGGTGTGAAGTGTGTCTTGATGGAAAATGACGCCAATCTAACACGTTCTTATCACTCTGCTGTGGTTGATAAAGGACAGTGGATTGCTTACCGCTGTCCTGGTTACGATCCCAATCCCAGCTCCTGGGGAAGTGACAATGTGCAACTCTTGACGCAGGGAGACTCAGGAGCCATCAATTTTAAGTTTCGTCCAGCAAGTATTCGAAAAGTGGAGAGTTTTGGAAGTGAGGGAGTCACAGTCTATCAGCACAATGACTACTGTGGCAGAGAAGAACCTCTGTCAGACTCTGCAGCTCATATTAATGTTGGGGGAGCATCGTCCATTATCATCAGTGGAGGTCGCTGGAAGCTTTTCACACAACCTGAATATGCAGGCCCATTTAGGACTCTAGGACCAGGCCATTATCCCACTCCAGATGCTATGGGCTTTCCTAATGACAGTCTTCGTAGTATTGAGAAGGTTCAGTAAATATCAAGAACTCGATGGACTGGACTTTGAACTATCTTCAATAGATTAATTATGTGAACTTAAATATTGGTAGCTCTTGTGTTTTATATTTGCTAGCTAATATGGGATATGTTAGATCTTTTTGATTTTGCTGTTTAGATTGATGATATTGGCTTTAAAAAAAAAAATTACTTTGAGAAAGTGAATGCATGAAGTGTGTGTGTGGATGGAAACCTGCATATGTGAGCGGACTCCAGGTGGTGCTTGACATATCCTGTGGAAGTTGTTAACAATGAGCTGTATGATGGTAATTTATGTTATTGAATGTCACAAGGATCTTAGAAGAGTTGGATTAATAAAAGAGTGCATGAATAATAAATTAAAGTTAAATAAAAGAAAGAAATTGCTTCCACTTCCACTTAATGTGTATAAATGTTCATTTGATTTTCAAAGAAACTACTAGCAATAAATTAATTTTGTTTTAAAGAAACGTCAAACGGAATCCAAATTTCAGTCCAATCCAGCACTTTTTATTCCTGTTCTGAACACTACTACTTATCATTAGTGATACCCATTGCTTGTGTAGCCAGGTTTAAGATTAAGGAATTACTTTCCTAAGTGTCTAGTGATCAAACCTGTATGATTCTCAATTTTGGTAGCACTGCTAAAAATGTGTTGTTCCTCTTATGGAGGAAAACACAGGGGAGGATCCAGGGGATACCTATAAAGGGCCATCCACACTGTAGGCACATGCCTACATAAGAACAAATGGACATTGTATGTATGTGTGTGTATGTGTAAGTTAATGCTACTTGTAAATTAAGTGTTCATGAAATATGTCAGTTTGAAATCTTCTCTTATTCTTATTATGTACTTGCATTCACTCCTATAAAAGCAATGTCACTTTGTGTGTTTGTCAGTTCTGTGCTATTCTCCAATTTAAACTTTATTCAAAATTCAACTCAATTCGTTGAAAAGGTCTTGCTTAGAAGCGAGGGGGTTAAGTCAAGGACTTGGTGGCAGCACTAACTTTACGAAGACCTCACAAAGTTAATTTCCACTTACAACCAAAACTTAACATTACGCTTATCGTGCATCCACACACACCTTTAAACCAAGTGGATTGAAAATTATAATGTACAAGAGTATCAATACCAGCAATTTAGCTAGTTCATAGCAAAATTGTTGACCAATATATTATTATGCTCTTCATTCATGAAGTACATGTCCAAATCATTTTATACTTTAATAATTTGTGTAGTTTTGACCTAAATATGGTTGGGTCACTCCCTGTCCTTAGGATGGATCCGACTCTGCAATATAGCTACACTGATAATTATTTAACTATTATACTAAAATTTGTTATGAACATAGTTACATTAATAGCAAATTTATCGTGTGGAAAATTGACAGATATATATTTAATAATATGTATGACACATGCAAGTTAATAGCACAAGTGATATCCTAATAATTTTTGGTAAGCAGACCTATGTAATCATTTAGTGTAGTACTTTGCTTATTTATTAATAATTCCCTCATAGTAATCTCTTTCTTCCTAGTGCATTATTTATAAAGTATGAATGTGAATGGAATCAGTGTGTACAAATAACGTCAGTCATCTAACTTCTCGCTTACTAACCACTTAACCATCATTCCAATATTAGTGAGGACAGAATATGTATAAGTTCTAGTGTTAAAAGCTCAAAATGCTCTTCAGATTAATGTGTTAAATGGGAATGCAATCATGAATGTTAAACTCAATTCAAAATCTATGGAAGTTGAAATGTTCATTTATTTACAATGCCATACAGAAACTTATGATGTTCACATACTCTGCAGTCAGAGAATTTATAATCAGCTGACCCTCTGCGCATGGGTGCTGAGGGTTAATAAAGATGTCAAAAGTCCATACACTATGTTCCCACCTTGCACTGCCACAGAGAGTCTTTGAAGAAGTTAGATGTGTTTTAAATAATATCTTAACAATAATGGTCTTAATTAAATTAACTAAATACAGTTTCTCGTTACAATAGAATTTTTAGTATAATATGCTTTGTGTCACTAAGAAGTTGAGACATTGCAAGTGACGTTTATAATGCATATTTGAACACACTTATTTGATTTTCTCAAGAAGAAGAAACTTTAGAAATTAACCAGACCAACTAGCATCTATTGCTAGGAATCTGCTTTGATGATGAATCACATTGAGACATGAGACATTGTAAGAAACCATTGAAGACTTGGGTCTGCCACAAATACAAGGAAAACATGCAGGATATTTGTAACATCTGTTGTTAAAATTGGCTTTGAAGTTAGACATATTAAGCTTTGAGAGTCATAAACCTGCAAATAAATTAATATATAATAGGCTTAAACATAGTAGCGTAGTTCACAGGCCACAGACACAATAATTTTGGTAAATTACTAAGGTTATTGGCTCAAATAAATCTCATCGTTATTTTTTAAACTCCAAACTCATTTTGCCTAGCACTTTTTTGTAAAAAAAATGGAAAGTGGAATCAAAATTAATTGAGTTAATATTTTTTTGGGGTATAGCTATAAAGTACACAAATGAATTTAAAATTGCCTTTTATTTAAACTCATCAGAGATATGGAGTATGTGGTGCCATAAAGCTAGTACATGTGGGTACTTTGATCCTCATTGAACTCACCTATTTTTTCAGCTATTGCTGGAGATTATTCTCAATGTCACATTACAAAAAATTGTACCTGGTTCAATTCTAGGTTCTTCATTGCTATTTTCAAAGTCTTCACCATGTACTATATTTTTATAAGCTTAACAATAAATAAATGTGCTATGGTGGTAAGAAAATCTTGTGTATTGATTTTATGCATATAACTCGTCACTACTGTAGTCTGGTTTGTAAACATCACATAGGGAGTTGCATAATTCTAAAGTCTTGATTGATTGTAAAAGTAAACTTCATTGAAATATTTGCACATTAAATAATAATGTTAAGTTATTGCTATGGTAACTTAGTGATTTTTTTGAGACAAAAAGAAAGAATACATTTGAGTACTATGGACCTGAATCATAATGGTTTGAAAGTTACGTACATTTTGAAGAGGCCATTGGTATTTTGCTGCATTTTATATCTGGTCATATTCAAGAAGTGTACGTGCTTTTCAAACTTGTTCCTCACGTGTGGTGTGCTTCAGCACACAAATGACAAGTGAGCTATGCATAGCATTTTGCCATAATTATAGCTTCTTGAATTGCGCTCAAAATATGTTATTCTTCCTCTTAATCCCTAATATTGAATAAAATACTTGACCACACATAAGTAAATGTTCTTAACTGTCATATGTGGCAGCACCTGTCACGAAATTATACTACAGATTTCCAATGATTAAATGGGGATTAGAGAGGTTTCCTTCCCACTACATAACTCAATTATCAAATTTACTCTACCTGTAAGTGAAACTCTAGGAATAGATTATCTCCATTTAATTTGTTTGCAGGATTCTGTCTAGACCACAGTGATTAGTACATCTGGCAGTATGAATTTTTTTTCAAATTCATGAGTATATAAAGAGGCAATAGTTTTGGTTATCTTCATCCTGTGCTACTCCTCAAATTCAGCAACAAAGTACGAAACAGAAGTAGAGAAAAAGAACCATGGCAGCCAAAATAGTGCTCTATACACAGATGGATGCAGCTGGTGTGAAGTGTGTCTTGATGGAAAATGACGCCAATCTAACACGTTCTTATCACTCTGCTGTGGTTGATAAAGGACAGTGGATTGCTTACCGCTGTCCTGGTTACGATCCCAATCCCAGCTCCTGGGGAAGTGACAATGTGCAACTCTTGACGCAGGGAGACTCAGGAGCCATCAATTTTAAGTTTCGTCCAGCAAGTATTCGAAAAGTGGAGAGTTTTGGAAGTGAGGGAGTCACAGTCTATCAGCACAATGACTACTGTGGCAGAGAAGAACCTCTGTCAGACTCTGCAGCTCATATTAATGTTGGGGGAGCATCGTCCATTATCATCAGTGGAGGTCGCTGGAAGCTTTTCACACAACCTGAATATGCAGGCCCATTTAGGACTCTAGGACCAGGCCATTATCCCACTCCAGATGCTATGGGCTTTCCTAATGACAGTCTTCGTAGTATTGAGAAGGTTCAGTAAATATCAAGAACTCGATGGACTGGACTTTGAACTATCTTCAATAGATTAATTATGTGAACTTAAATATTGGTAGCTCTTGTGTTTTATATTTGCTAGCTAATATGGGATATGTTAGATCTTTTTGATTTTGCTGTTTAGATTGATGATATTGGCTTTAAAAAAAAAAATTACTTTGAGAAAGTGAATGCATGAAGTGTGTGTGTGGATGGAAACCTGCATATGTGAGCGGACTCCAGGTGGTGCTTGACATATCCTGTGGAAGTTGTTAACAATGAGCTGTATGATGGTAATTTATGTTATTGAATGTCACAAGGATCTTAGAAGAGTTGGATTAATAAAAGAGTGCATGAATAATAAATTAAAGTTAAATAAAAGAAAGAAATTGCTTCCACTTCCACTTAATGTGTATAAATGTTCATTTGATTTTCAAAGAAACTACTAGCAATAAATTAATTTTGTTTTAAAGAAACGTCAAACGGAATCCAAATTTCAGTCCAATCCAGCACTTTTTATTCCTGTTCTGAACACTACTACTTATCATTAGTGATACCCATTGCTTGTGTAGCCAGGTTTAAGATTAAGGAATTACTTTCCTAAGTGTCTAGTGATCAAACCTGTATGATTCTCAATTTTGGTAGCACTGCTAAAAATGTGTTGTTCCTCTTATGGAGGAAAACACAGGGGAGGATCCAGGGGATACCTATAAAGGGCCATCCACACTGTAGGCACATGCCTACATAAGAACAAATGGACATTGTATGTATGTGTGTGTATGTGTAAGTTAATGCTACTTGTAAATTAAGTGTTCATGAAATATGTCAGTTTGAAATCTTCTCTTATTCTTATTATGTACTTGCATTCACTCCTATAAAAGCAATGTCACTTTGTGTGTTTGTCAGTTCTGTGCTATTCTCCAATTTAAACTTTATTCAAAATTCAACTCAATTCGTTGAAAAGGTCTTGCTTAGAAGCGAGGGGGTTAAGTCAAGGACTTGGTGGCAGCACTAACTTTACGAAGACCTCACAAAGTTAATTTCCACTTACAACCAAAACTTAACATTACGCTTATCGTGCATCCACACACACCTTTAAACCAAGTGGATTGAAAATTATAATGTACAAGAGTATCAATACCAGCAATTTAGCTAGTTCATAGCAAAATTGTTGACCAATATATTATTATGCTCTTCATTCATGAAGTACATGTCCAAATCATTTTATACTTTAATAATTTGTGTAGTTTTGACCTAAATATGGTTGGGTCACTCCCTGTCCTTAGGATGGATCCGACTCTGCAATATAGCTACACTGATAATTACTTAACTATTATACTAAAATTTGTTATGAACATAGTTACATTAATAGCAAATTTATCGTGTGGAAAATTGACAGATATATATTTAATAATATGTATGACACATGCAAGTTAATAGCACAAGTGATATCCTAATAATTTTTGGTAAGCAGACCTATGTAATCATTTAGTGTAGTACTTTGCTTATTTATTAATAATTCCCTCATAGTAATCTCTTTCTTCCTAGTGCATTATTTATAAAGTATGAATGTGAATGGAATCAGTGTGTACAAATAACGTCAGTCATCTAACTTCTCGCTTACTAACCACTTAACCATCATTCCAATATTAGTGAGGACAGAATATGTATAAGTTCTAGTGTTAAAAGCTCAAAATGCTCTTCAGATTAATGTGTTAAATGGGAATGCAATCATGAATGTTAAACTCAATTCAAAATCTATGGAAGTTGAAATGTTCATTTATTTACAATGCCATACAGAAACTTATGATGTTCACATACTCTGCAGTCAGAGAATTTATAATCAGCTGACCCTCTGCGCATGGGTGCTGAGGGTTAATAAAGATGTCAAAAGTCCATACACTATGTTCCCACCTTGCACTGCCACAGAGAGTCTTTGAAGAAGTTAGATGTGTTTTAAATAATATCTTAACAATAATGGTCTTAATTAAATTAACTAAATACAGTTTCTCGTTACAATAGAATTTTTAGTATAATATGCTTTGTGTCACTAAGAAGTTGAGACATTGCAAGTGACGTTTATAATGCATATTTGAACACACTTATTTGATTTTCTCAAGAAGAAGAAACTTTAGAAATTAACCAGACCAACTAGCATCTATTGCTAGGAATCTGCTTTGATGATGAATCACATTGAGACATGAGACATTGTAAGAAACCATTGAAGACTTGGGTCTGCCACAAATACAAGGAAAACATGCAGGATATTTGTAACATCTGTTGTTAAAATTGGCTTTGAAGTTAGACATATTAAGCTTTGAGAGTCATAAACCTGCAAATAAATTAATATATAATAGGCTTAAACATAGTAGCGTAGTTCACAGGCCACAGACACAATAATTTTGGTAAATTACTAAGGTTATTGGCTCAAATAAATCTCATCGTTATTTTTTAAACTCCAAACTCATTTTGCCTAGCACTTTTTTGTAAAAAAATGGAAAGTGGAATCAAAATTAATTGAGTTAATATTTTTTTGGGGTATAGCTATAAAGTACACAAATGAATTTAAAATTGCCTTTTATTTAAACTCATCAGAGATATGGAGTATGTGGTGCCATAAAGCTAGTACATGTGGGTACTTTGATCCTCATTGAACTCACCTATTTTTTCAGCTATTGCTGGAGATTATTCTCAATGTCACATTACAAAAAATTGTACCTGGTTCAATTCTAGGTTCTTCATTGCTATTTTCAAAGTCATCACCATGTACTATATTTTTATAAGCTTAACAATAAATAAAAATTGTGTATGTGTGCTATGGTGGTAAGAAATCATGTGTATTGATTTTATGCATATATCTCGTCACTACTGCATTCTGGTTTGTAAACATCACATAGGGAGTTGCATAATTCTACAGTCTTGATTGATTGTAAAAGTAAACTTCATTGAAATATTTGCACATTAAATAATAATGTTAAGTTATTGCTATGGTAACTTAGTGATTTTTTTGAGTTAAAAGATTGAATACATTTGAGTACTATGGATCTGAATCCTAATGGTTTGAAAGTTACGTACATTTTGAAGAGGCCATTGGTATTTTGCTGCTTTTTATGTCTGCTCATATTCAAGAAGTGTACGTGCTTTTCAAACTTATTCCTCACGTACGGTTTGCTTCAGCGCACAAATGACAAGTGAGCTATGCATAGCATTTTGCCATAATTATAGCTTCTTGAATTGTGCTCAAAATTATGTTATTCTTCCTCTTAATCCCTAATATTGAATAAAATACTTGACCACACATAAGTAAATGTTCTTAACTGTCATATGTGGCAGCACCTGTCACGAAATTATACTACAGATTTCCAAAGATTAAATGGGGATTAGAGAGGTTTCCTTCCCACTACATAACTCAATTATCAAATTTACTCTACCAGTAAGTGAAACTCTAGGAATAGATTATCTTCATTTAATTTGTTTGCAGGATTCTGTCTAGACCACAGTGATGAGTACATCTGGCAATATGAATTTTTTTGCAAATTCATGAGTATATAAAGAGGCAATAGTTTTGGTTATCTACATCCTGTGCTACTCCTCAAATTCAGCAACAAGGTACGAAACAGAAGTAGAGAAAAAGAACCATGGCAGCCAGAATAGTGCTCTATACACAGAAAGATGCAGCTGGTTTGAAGAGTGTCTTGATGGAAAATGACGCCAATCTAACAAGTTCTTATCTCTCTGCTGTGGTTGATAAAGGACAGTGGATTGCTTACCGTTATCCTGATTACAATCCCAGCTCCTGGGGAAGTGACAATGTGCAACTCTTGACGCAGGGAGACTCAGGTGCCATCGATTTTAAGTTTCCTCCAGCAAGTATTCGAAAAGTGGAGAGTTTTGGAAGTGAGGGAGTCACAGTCTATCAGCACAACGACTACTGTGGCAGAGAACAACCTCTGTCAGACTCTGCAGCTCATATTGATGTTGGGGGAGCATCGTCCATTATCATCAGTGGAGGTCGCTGGAAGCTTTTCACACAACCTGAATATGCAGGCCCATTTAGGACTCTAGGTCCAGACAATTATCCCACTCCAGATGCTATGGGCTTTCCTAATGACAGTCTTCGTAGTATTGAGAAGGCTCAGTAAATATCAAGAACTCGATGGACTGGACTTTGAACTATTTTCAATAGATTAATTATGTGAACTTAAATATTGGTAGCTCTTGTGTTTTATAATAGCTAGCTAATATGGGATATGTTGGATCTTTTTGATTTTGCTGTTTATATTGATGATATTGGCTTTAAATAAAACAAATTACTTTGAGAAAATGAATGCATGAAGTGTGTGTGTGGATGGAAACCTACATATGTGAGTGGACTCCAGGTGGTGCCTGACATACCCTGTGGAACTTGTTAACAATGAGCTGTATGATGGTAATTTATGTTATTGTTTACCACAGGATGTAAAATGTCACAAGAATCTTAGAAGAGTTGGATTAATAAAGAGTGCATGAATAATAAATTAAAGTTAATAAAAGAAAGAAATTGCTTCCACTACCACTTAATGTGCAGAAATGCTCATTTGATTTTCAAAGAAACTACTAGCAATAATTTTTTTTGTTTTAAAGAAACGTCAAACGGAATCCAAATTTCAGTCCAATCCAGCACTTTTTATTCCTGTTCTGAACACTACTACTTATCATTAGTGATACCCATTGCTTGTGTAGCCAGGTTTAAGATTAAGGAATTACTTTCCTAAGTGTCTAGTGATCAAACCTGTATGATTCTCAATTTTGGTAGCACTGCTAAAAATGTGTTGTTCCTCTTATGGAGGAAAACACAGGGGAGGATCCAGGGGATACCTATAAAGGGCCATCCACACTGTAGGCACATGCCTACATAAGAACAAATGGACATTGTATGTATGTGTGTGTATGTGTAAGTTAATGCTACTTGTAAATTAAGTGTTCATGAAATATGTCAGTTTGAAATCTTCTCTTATTCTTATTATGTACTTGCATTCACTCCTATAAAAGCAATGTCACTTTGTGTGTTTGTCAGTTCTGTGCTATTCTCCAATTTAAACTTTATTCAAAATTCAACTCAATTCGTTGAAAAGGTCTTGCTTAGAAGCGAGGGGGTTAAGTCAAGGACTTGGTGGCAGCACTAACTTTACGAAGACCTCACAAAGTTAATTTCCACTTACAACCAAAACTTAACATTACGCTTATCGTGCATCCACACACACCTTTAAACCAAGTGGATTGAAAATTATAATGTACAAGAGTATCAATACCAGCAATTTAGCTAGTTCATAGCAAAATTGTTGACCAATATATTATTATGCTCTTCATTCATGAAGTACATGTCCAAATCATTTTATACTTTAATAATTTGTGTAGTTTTGACCTAAATATGGTTGGGTCACTCCCTGTCCTTAGGATGGATCCGACTCTGCAATATAGCTACACTGATAATTACTTAACTATTATACTAAAATTTGTTATGAACATAGTTACATTAATAGCAAATTTATCGTGTGGAAAATTGACAGATATATATTTAATAATATGTATGACACATGCAAGTTAATAGCACAAGTGATATCCTAATAATTTTTGGTAAGCAGACCTATGTAATCATTTAGTGTAGTACTTTGCTTATTTATTAATAATTCCCTCATAGTAATCTCTTTCTTCCTAGTGCATTATTTATAAAGTATGAATGTGAATGGAATCAGTGTGTACAAATAACGTCAGTCATCTAACTTCTCGCTTACTAACCACTTAACCATCATTCCAATATTAGTGAGGACAGAATATGTATAAGTTCTAGTGTTAAAAGCTCAAAATGCTCTTCAGATTAATGTGTTAAATGGGAATGCAATCATGAATGTTAAACTCAATTCAAAATCTATGGAAGTTGAAATGTTCATTTATTTACAATGCCATACAGAAACTTATGATGTTCACATACTCTGCAGTCAGAGAATTTATAATCAGCTGACCCTCTGCGCATGGGTGCTGAGGGTTAATAAAGATGTCAAAAGTCCATACACTATGTTCCCACCTTGCACTGCCACAGAGAGTCTTTGAAGAAGTTAGATGTGTTTTAAATAATATCTTAACAATAATGGTCTTAATTAAATTAACTAAATACAGTTTCTCGTTACAATAGAATTTTTAGTATAATATGCTTTGTGTCACTAAGAAGTTGAGACATTGCAAGTGACGTTTATAATGCATATTTGAACACACTTATTTGATTTTCTCAAGAAGAAGAAACTTTAGAAATTAACCAGACCAACTAGCATCTATTGCTAGGAATCTGCTTTGATGATGAATCACATTGAGACATGAGACATTGTAAGAAACCATTGAAGACTTGGGTCTGCCACAAATACAAGGAAAACATGCAGGATATTTGTAACATCTGTTGTTAAAATTGGCTTTGAAGTTAGACATATTAAGCTTTGAGAGTCATAAACCTGCAAATAAATTAATATATAATAGGCTTAAACATAGTAGCGTAGTTCACAGGCCACAGACACAATAATTTTGGTAAATTACTAAGGTTATTGGCTCAAATAAATCTCATCGTTATTTTTTAAACTCCAAACTCATTTTGCCTAGCACTTTTTTGTAAAAAAATGGAAAGTGGAATCAAAATTAATTGAGTTAATATTTTTTTGGGGTATAGCTATAAAGTACACAAATGAATTTAAAATTGCCTTTTATTTAAACTCATCAGAGATATGGAGTATGTGGTGCCATAAAGCTAGTACATGTGGGTACTTTGATCCTCATTGAACTCACCTATTTTTTCAGCTATTGCTGGAGATTATTCTCAATGTCACATTACAAAAAATTGTACCTGGTTCAATTCTAGGTTCTTCATTGCTATTTTCAAAGTCTTCACCATGTACTATATTTTTATAAGCTTAACAATAAATAAATGTGCTATGGTGGTAAGAAAATCTTGTGTATTGATTTTATGCATATAACTCGTCACTACTGTAGTCTGGTTTGTAAACATCACATAGGGAGTTGCATAATTCTAAAGTCTTGATTGATTGTAAAAGTAAACTTCATTGAAATATTTGCACATTAAATAATAATGTTAAGTTATTGCTATGGTAACTTAGTGATTTTTTTGAGACAAAAAGAAAGAATACATTTGAGTACTATGGACCTGAATCATAATGGTTTGAAAGTTACGTACATTTTGAAGAGGCCATTGGTATTTTGCTGCATTTTATATCTGGTCATATTCAAGAAGTGTACGTGCTTTTCAAACTTGTTCCTCACGTGTGGTGTGCTTCAGCACACAAATGACAAGTGAGCTATGCATAGCATTTTGCCATAATTATAGCTTCTTGAATTGCGCTCAAAATATGTTATTCTTCCTCTTAATCCCTAATATTGAATAAAATACTTGACCACACATAAGTAAATGTTCTTAACTGTCATATGTGGCAGCACCTGTCACGAAATTATACTACAGATTTCCAATGATTAAATGGGGATTAGAGAGGTTTCCTTCCCACTACATAACTCAATTATCAAATTTACTCTACCTGTAAGTGAAACTCTAGGAATAGATTATCTCCATTTAATTTGTTTGCAGGATTCTGTCTAGACCACAGTGATTAGTACATCTGGCAGTATGAATTTTTTTTCAAATTCATGAGTATATAAAGAGGCAATAGTTTTGGTTATCTTCATCCTGTGCTACTCCTCAAATTCAGCAACAAAGTACGAAACAGAAGTAGAGAAAAAGAACCATGGCAGCCAAAATAGTGCTCTATACACAGATGGATGCAGCTGGTGTGAAGTGTGTCTTGATGGAAAATGACGCCAATCTAACACGTTCTTATCACTCTGCTGTGGTTGATAAAGGACAGTGGATTGCTTACCGCTGTCCTGGTTACGATCCCAATCCCAGCTCCTGGGGAAGTGACAATGTGCAACTCTTGACGCAGGGAGACTCAGGAGCCATCAATTTTAAGTTTCGTCCAGCAAGTATTCGAAAAGTGGAGAGTTTTGGAAGTGAGGGAGTCACAGTCTATCAGCACAACGACTACTGTGGCAGAGAAGAACCTCTGTCAGACTCTGCAGCTCATATTAATGTTGGGGGAGCATCGTCCATTATCATCAGTGGAGGTCGCTGGAAGCTTTTCACACAACCTGAATATGCAGGCCCATTTAGGACTCTAGGACCAGGCCATTATCCCACTCCAGATGCTATGGGCTTTCCTAATGACAGTCTTCGTAGTATTGAGAAGGTTCAGTAAATATCAAGAACTCGATGGACTGGACTTTGAACTATCTTCAATAGATTAATTATGTGAACTTAAATATTGGTAGCTCTTGTGTTTTATATTTGCTAGCTAATATGGGATATGTTAGATCTTTTTGATTTTGCTGTTTAGATTGATGATATTGGCTTTAAAAAAAAAAATTACTTTGAGAAAGTGAATGCATGAAATGTGTGTGTGGATGGAAACCTGCATATGTGAGCGGACTCCAGGTGGTGCTTGACATATCCTGTGGAAGTTGTTAACAATGAGCTGTATGATGGTAATTTATGTTATTGAATGTCACAAGGATCTTAGAAGAGTTGGATTAATAAAAGAGTGCATGAATAATAAATTAAAGTTAAATAAAAGAAAGAAATTGCTTCCACTTCCACTTAATGTGTATAAATGTTCATTTGATTTTCAAAGAAACTACTAGCAATAAATTAATTTTGTTTTAAAGAAACGTCAAACGGAATCCAAATTTCAGTCCAATCCAGCACTTTTTATTCCTGTTCTGAACACTACTACTTATCATTAGTGATACCCATTGCTTGTGTAGCCAGGTTTAAGATTAAGGAATTACTTTCCTAAGTGTCTAGTGATCAAACCTGTATGATTCTCAATTTTGGTAGCACTGCTAAAAATGTGTTGTTCCTCTTATGGAGGAAAACACAGGGGAGGATCCAGGGGATACCTATAAAGGGCCATCCACACTGTAGGCACATGCCTACATAAGAACAAATGGACATTGTATGTATGTGTGTGTATGTGTAAGTTAATGCTACTTGTAAATTAAGTGTTCATGAAATATGTCAGTTTGAAATCTTCTCTTATTCTTATTATGTACTTGCATTCACTCCTATAAAAGCAATGTCACTTTGTGTGTTTGTCAGTTCTGTGCTATTCTCCAATTTAAACTTTATTCAAAATTCAACTCAATTCGTTGAAAAGGTCTTGCTTAGAAGCGAGGGGGTTAAGTCAAGGACTTGGTGGCAGCACTAACTTTACGAAGACCTCACAAAGTTAATTTCCACTTACAACCAAAACTTAACATTACGCTTATCGTGCATCCACACACACCTTTAAACCAAGTGGATTGAAAATTATAATGTACAAGAGTATCAATACCAGCAATTTAGCTAGTTCATAGCAAAATTGTTGACCAATATATTATTATGCTCTTCATTCATGAAGTACATGTCCAAATCATTTTATACTTTAATAATTTGTGTAGTTTTGACCTAAATATGGTTGGGTCACTCCCTGTCCTTAGGATGGATCCGACTCTGCAATATAGCTACACTGATAATTATTTAACTATTATACTAAAATTTGTTATGAACATAGTTACATTAATAGCAAATTTATCGTGTGGAAAATTGACAGATATATATTTAATAATATGTATGACACATGCAAGTTAATAGCACAAGTGATATCCTAATAATTTTTGGTAAGCAGACCTATGTAATCATTTAGTGTAGTACTTTGCTTATTTATTAATAATTCCCTCATAGTAATCTCTTTCTTCCTAGTGCATTATTTATAAAGTATGAATGTGAATGGAATCAGTGTGTACAAATAACGTCAGTCATCTAACTTCTCGCTTACTAACCACTTAACCATCATTCCAATATTAGTGAGGACAGAATATGTATAAGTTCTAGTGTTAAAAGCTCAAAATGCTCTTCAGATTAATGTGTTAAATGGGAATGCAATCATGAATGTTAAACTCAATTCAAAATCTATGGAAGTTGAAATGTTCATTTATTTACAATGCCATACAGAAACTTATGATGTTCACATACTCTGCAGTCAGAGAATTTATAATCAGCTGACCCTCTGCGCATGGGTGCTGAGGGTTAATAAAGATGTCAAAAGTCCATACACTATGTTCCCACCTTGCACTGCCACAGAGAGTCTTTGAAGAAGTTAGATGTGTTTTAAATAATATCTTAACAATAATGGTCTTAATTAAATTAACTAAATACAGTTTCTCGTTACAATAGAATTTTTAGTATAATATGCTTTGTGTCACTAAGAAGTTGAGACATTGCAAGTGACGTTTATAATGCATATTTGAACACACTTATTTGATTTTCTCAAGAAGAAGAAACTTTAGAAATTAACCAGACCAACTAGCATCTATTGCTAGGAATCTGCTTTGATGATGAATCACATTGAGACATGAGACATTGTAAGAAACCATTGAAGACTTGGGTCTGCCACAAATACAAGGAAAACATGCAGGATATTTGTAACATCTGTTGTTAAAATTGGCTTTGAAGTTAGACATATTAAGCTTTGAGAGTCATAAACCTGCAAATAAATTAATATATAATAGGCTTAAACATAGTAGCGTAGTTCACAGGCCACAGACACAATAATTTTGGTAAATTACTAAGGTTATTGGCTCAAATAAATCTCATCGTTATTTTTTAAACTCCAAACTCATTTTGCCTAGCACTTTTTTGTAAAAAAAATGGAAAGTGGAATCAAAATTAATTGAGTTAATATTTTTTTGGGGTATAGCTATAAAGTACACAAATGAATTTAAAATTGCCTTTTATTTAAACTCATCAGAGATATGGAGTATGTGGTGCCATAAAGCTAGTACATGTGGGTACTTTGATCCTCATTGAACTCCCTATTTTTTCAGCTATTGCTGGAGATTATTCTCAATGTCACATACAAAAAATTGTACCTGGTTCAATCTAGGTTCTTCATTGCTATTTTCCAAAGTCTTCACATGTTACTATATTTTGTTATAAGCTTAAACAATAACTAAATGTGGCTATGGTGGTAAGAAAATCTTGTGTAATTCGATTTTATGCACATAACTCGTCACTACTGCAGTCTGGTTTGTAAACATCACATAGGGAGTTGCATAATTCTAAAGTCTTGATTGATTGTAAAAGTAATCTTCATTGAAATAATTTGCACATTAAATAATAATATTAAGATATTGCTATGGTAACTTAGTGATTTTTTTGAGATAAAAAGAAAGAATACATTTGAGTACTATGGATCTGAATCCTAATGGTGGTTTGAAAGTTACGTACATTTTGAAGAGGCCATTGGTATTTTGCTACATTTTATATTTGGTCATATTCAGGAAGTGTACGTGCTTTTCAAACTTATTCCTCACGTGTGGTGTGCTTCAGCACACAAATGACAAGTGAGCTATGCATAGCATTTTGCCATAATTACTTCTTGAATTGTGCTCAAATTATGTTATTCTTCCTCTTAATCCCTAATATTGAATAAAATACTTGACCACACAATAAGTAAATGTTCTTAACTGTCATATGTGGCAGCACCTGTCACGAAATTATACTACAGATTTCCAATGATTAAATGGGGATTAGAGAGGTTTCCTTCCCACTACATAACTCAATTATCAAATTTACTCTACCTGTAAGTGAAACTCTAGGAATAGATTATCTCCATTTAATTTGTTTGCAGGATTCTGTCTAGACCACAGTGATTAGTACATCTGGCAGTATGAATTTTTTTTCAAATTCATGAGTATATAAAGAGGCAATAGTTTTGGTTATCTTCATCCTGTGCTACTCCTCAAATTCAGCAACAAAGTACGAAACAGAAGTAGAGAAAAAGAACCATGGCAGCCAAAATAGTGCTCTATACACAGATGGATGCAGCTGGTGTGAAGTGTGTCTTGATGGAAAATGACGCCAATCTAACACGTTCTTATCACTCTGCTGTGGTTGATAAAGGACAGTGGATTGCTTACCGCTGTCCTGGTTACGATCCCAATCCCAGCTCCTGGGGAAGTGACAATGTGCAACTCTTGACGCAGGGAGACTCAGGAGCCATCAATTTTAAGTTTCGTCCAGCAAGTATTCGAAAAGTGGAGAGTTTTGGAAGTGAGGGAGTCACAGTCTATCAGCACAACGACTACTGTGGCAGAGAAGAACCTCTGTCAGACTCTGCAGCTCATATTAATGTTGGGGGAGCATCGTCCATTATCATCAGTGGGGTCGTCGTGGAAGCTTTTCACACAACCTGAATATGCAGGCCCATTTAGGACTCTAGGACCAGGCCATTATCCCACTCCAGATGCTATGGGCTTTCCTAATGACAGTCTTCGTAGTATTGAGAAGGTTCAGTAAATATCAAGAACTCGATGGACTGGACTTTGAACTATCTTCAATAGATTAATTATGTGAACTTAAATATTGGTAGCTCTTGTGTTTTATATTTGCTAGCTAATATGGGATATGTTAGATCTTTTTGATTTTGCTGTTTAGATTGATGATATTGGCTTTAAAAAAAAAAATTACTTTGAGAAAGTGAATGCATGAAGTGTGTGTGTGGATGGAAACCTGCATATGTGAGCGGACTCCAGGTGGTGCTTGACATATCCTGTGGAAGTTGTTAACAATGAGCTGTATGATGGTAATTTATGTTATTGAATGTCACAAGGATCTTAGAAGAGTTGGATTAATAAAAGAGTGCATGAATAATAAATTAAAGTTAAATAAAAGAAAGAAATTGCTTCCACTTCCACTTAATGTGTATAAATGTTCATTTGATTTTCAAAGAAACTACTAGCAATAAATTAATTTTGTTTTAAAGAAACGTCAAACGGAATCCAAATTTCAGTCCAATCCAGCACTTTTTATTCCTGTTCTGAACACTACTACTTATCATTAGTGATACCCATTGCTTGTGTAGCCAGGTTTAAGATTAAGGAATTACTTTCCTAAGTGTCTAGTGATCAAACCTGTATGATTCTCAATTTTGGTAGCACTGCTAAAAATGTGTTGTTCCTCTTATGGAGGAAAACACAGGGGAGGATCCAGGGGATACCTATAAAGGGCCATCCACACTGTAGGCACATGCCTACATAAGAACAAATGGACATTGTATGTATGTGTGTGTATGTGTAAGTTAATGCTACTTGTAAATTAAGTGTTCATGAAATATGTCAGTTTGAAATCTTCTCTTATTCTTATTATGTACTTGCATTCACTCCTATAAAAGCAATGTCACTTTGTGTGTTTGTCAGTTCTGTGCTATTCTCCAATTTAAACTTTATTCAAAATTCAACTCAATTCGTTGAAAAGGTCTTGCTTAGAAGCGAGGGGGTTAAGTCAAGGACTTGGTGGCAGCACTAACTTTACGAAGACCTCACAAAGTTAATTTCCACTTACAACCAAAACTTAACATTACGCTTATCGTGCATCCACACACACCTTTAAACCAAGTGGATTGAAAATTATAATGTACAAGAGTATCAATACCAGCAATTTAGCTAGTTCATAGCAAAATTGTTGACCAATATATTATTATGCTCTTCATTCATGAAGTACATGTCCAAATCATTTTATACTTTAATAATTTGTGTAGTTTTGACCTAAATATGGTTGGGTCACTCCCTGTCCTTAGGATGGATCCGACTCTGCAATATAGCTACACTGATAATTACTTAACTATTATACTAAAATTTGTTATGAACATAGTTACATTAATAGCAAATTTATCGTGTGGAAAATTGACAGATATATATTTAATAATATGTATGACACATGCAAGTTAATAGCACAAGTGATATCCTAATAATTTTTGGTAAGCAGACCTATGTAATCATTTAGTGTAGTACTTTGCTTATTTATTAATAATTCCCTCATAGTAATCTCTTTCTTCCTAGTGCATTATTTATAAAGTATGAATGTGAATGGAATCAGTGTGTACAAATAACGTCAGTCATCTAACTTCTCGCTTACTAACCACTTAACCATCATTCCAATATTAGTGAGGACAGAATATGTATAAGTTCTAGTGTTAAAAGCTCAAAATGCTCTTCAGATTAATGTGTTAAATGGGAATGCAATCATGAATGTTAAACTCAATTCAAAATCTATGGAAGTTGAAATGTTCATTTATTTACAATGCCATACAGAAACTTATGATGTTCACATACTCTGCAGTCAGAGAATTTATAATCAGCTGACCCTCTGCGCATGGGTGCTGAGGGTTAATAAAGATGTCAAAAGTCCATACACTATGTTCCCACCTTGCACTGCCACAGAGAGTCTTTGAAGAAGTTAGATGTGTTTTAAATAATATCTTAACAATAATGGTCTTAATTAAATTAACTAAATACAGTTTCTCGTTACAATAGAATTTTTAGTATAATATGCTTTGTGTCACTAAGAAGTTGAGACATTGCAAGTGACGTTTATAATGCATATTTGAACACACTTATTTGATTTTCTCAAGAAGAAGAAACTTTAGAAATTAACCAGACCAACTAGCATCTATTGCTAGGAATCTGCTTTGATGATGAATCACATTGAGACATGAGACATTGTAAGAAACCATTGAAGACTTGGGTCTGCCACAAATACAAGGAAAACATGCAGGATATTTGTAACATCTGTTGTTAAAATTGGCTTTGAAGTTAGACATATTAAGCTTTGAGAGTCATAAACCTGCAAATAAATTAATATATAATAGGCTTAAACATAGTAGCGTAGTTCACAGGCCACAGACACAATAATTTTGGTAAATTACTAAGGTTATTGGCTCAAATAAATCTCATCGTTATTTTTTAAACTCCAAACTCATTTTGCCTAGCACTTTTTTGTAAAAAAAATGGAAAGTGGAATCAAAATTAATTGAGTTAATATTTTTTTGGGGTATAGCTATAAAGTACACAAATGAATTTAAAATTGCCTTTTATTTAAACTCATCAGAGATATGGAGTATGTGGTGCCATAAAGCTAGTACATGTGGGTACTTTGATCCTCATTGAACTCACCTATTTTTTCAGCTATTGCTGGAGATTATTCTCAATGTCACATTACAAAAAATTGTACCTGGTTCAATTCTAGGTTCTTCATTGCTATTTTCAAAGTCTTCACCATGTACTATATTTTTATAAGCTTAACAATAAATAAATGTGCTATGGTGGTAAGAAAATCTTGTGTATTGATTTTATGCATATAACTCGTCACTACTGTAGTCTGGTCTGTAAACATCACATAGGGAGTTGCATAATTCTAAAGTCTTGATTGATTGTAAAAGTAAACTTCATTGAAATATTTGCACATTAAATAATAATGTTAAGTTATTGCTATGGTAACTTAGTGATTTTTTTGAGACAAAAAGAAAGAATACATTTGAGTACTATGGACCTGAATCATAATGGTTTGAAAGTTACGTACATTTTGAAGAGGCCATTGGTATTTTGCTGCATTTTATATCTGGTCATATTCAAGAAGTGTACGTGCTTTTCAAACTTGTTCCTCACGTGTGGTGTGCTTCAGCACACAAATGACAAGTGAGCTATGCATAGCATTTTGCCATAATTATAGCTTCTTGAATTGCGCTCAAAATATGTTATTCTTCCTCTTAATCCCTAATATTGAATAAAATACTTGACCACACATAAGTAAATGTTCTTAACTGTCATATGTGGCAGCACCTGTCACGAAATTATACTACAGATTTCCAATGATTAAATGGGGATTAGAGAGGTTTCCTTCCCACTACATAACTCAATTATCAAATTTACTCTACCTGTAAGTGAAACTCTAGGAATAGATTATCTCCATTTAATTTGTTTGCAGGATTCTGTCTAGACCACAGTGATTAGTACATCTGGCAGTATGAATTTTTTTTCAAATTCATGAGTATATAAAGAGGCAATAGTTTTGGTTATCTTCATCCTGTGCTACTCCTCAAATTCAGCAACAAAGTACGAAACAGAAGTAGAGAAAAAGAACCATGGCAGCCAAAATAGTGCTCTATACACAGATGGATGCAGCTGGTGTGAAGTGTGTCTTGATGGAAAATGACGCCAATCTAACACGTTCTTATCACTCTGCTGTGGTTGATAAAGGACAGTGGATTGCTTACCGCTGTCCTGGTTACGATCCCAATCCCAGCTCCTGGGGAAGTGACAATGTGCAACTCTTGACGCAGGGAGACTCAGGAGCCATCAATTTTAAGTTTCGTCCAGCAAGTATTCGAAAAGTGGAGAGTTTTGGAAGTGAGGGAGTCACAGTCTATCAGCACAATGACTACTGTGGCAGAGAAGAACCTCTGTCAGACTCTGCAGCTCATATTAATGTTGGGGGAGCATCGTCCATTATCATCAGTGGAGGTCGCTGGAAGCTTTTCACACAACCTGAATATGCAGGCCCATTTAGGACTCTAGGACCAGGCCATTATCCCACTCCGGATGCTATGGGCTTTCCTAATGACAGTCTTCGTAGTATTGAGAAGGTTCAGTAAATATCAAGAACTCGATGGACTGGACTTTGAACTATCTTCAATAGATTAATTATGTGAACTTAAATATTGGTAGCTCTTGTGTTTTATATTTGCTAGCTAATATGGGATATGTTAGATCTTTTTGATTTTGCTGTTTAGATTGATGATATTGGCTTTAAAAAAAAAATTACTTTGAGAAAGTGAATGCATGAAGTGTGTGTGTGGATGGAAACCTGCATATGTGAGCGGACTCCAGGTGGTGCTTGACATATCCTGTGGAAGTTGTTAACAATGAGCTGTATGATGGTAATTTATGTTATTGAATGTCACAAGGATCTTAGAAGAGTTGGATTAATAAAAGAGTGCATGAATAATAAATTAAAGTTAAATAAAAGAAAGAAATTGCTTCCACTTCCACTTAATGTGTATAAATGTTCATTTGATTTTCAAAGAAACTACTAGCAATAAATTAATTTTGTTTTAAAGAAACGTCAAACGGAATCCAAATTTCAGTCCAATCCAGCACTTTTTATTCCTGTTCTGAACACTACTACTTATCATTAGTGATACCCATTGCTTGTGTAGCCAGGTTTAAGATTAAGGAATTACTTTCCTAAGTGTCTAGTGATCAAACCTGTATGATTCTCAATTTTGGTAGCACTGCTAAAAATGTGTTGTTCCTCTTATGGAGGAAAACACAGGGGAGGATCCAGGGGATACCTATAAAGGGCCATCCACACTGTAGGCACATGCCTACATAAGAACAAATGGACATTGTATGTATGTGTGTGTATGTGTAAGTTAATGCTACTTGTAAATTAAGTGTTCATGAAATATGTCAGTTTGAAATCTTCTCTTATTCTTATTATGTACTTGCATTCACTCCTATAAAAGCAATGTCACTTTGTGTGTTTGTCAGTTCTGTGCTATTCTCCAATTTAAACTTTATTCAAAATTCAACTCAATTCGTTGAAAAGGTCTTGCTTAGAAGCGAGGGGGTTAAGTCAAGGACTTGGTGGCAGCACTAACTTTACGAAGACCTCACAAAGTTAATTTCCACTTACAACCAAAACTTAACATTACGCTTATCGTGCATCCACACACACCTTTAAACCAAGTGGATTGAAAATTATAATGTACAAGAGTATCAATACCAGCAATTTAGCTAGTTCATAGCAAAATTGTTGACCAATATATTATTATGCTCTTCATTCATGAAGTACATGTCCAAATCATTTTATACTTTAATAATTTGTGTAGTTTTGACCTAAATATGGTTGGGTCACTCCCTGTCCTTAGGATGGATCCGACTCTGCAATATAGCTACACTGATAATTACTTAACTATTATACTAAAATTTGTTATGAACATAGTTACATTAATAGCAAATTTATCGTGTGGAAAATTGACAGATATATATTTAATAATATGTATGACACATGCAAGTTAATAGCACAAGTGATATCCTAATAATTTTTTGGTAAGCAGACCTAATCATTTAGTGTAGTACTTTGCTTATTTACTAGTGTTGTGCTTGAGCACAAATGGCGAGCAAGCCTAAAGACTACTATTTTTATATGAATGATTTTGACTTCTAACACTGAAGCTACCGAAAATAAGGTTGAGTTTTTAAATTACGCATACACTGTAAAGGGATTTCAGTACCATAGTAACAACTCGCTGCAACTGTTTGAATTGAAGGAAAACAACAACAAAACAATACACGCTTTAAACGTTTTCTTTGTGATATTCTTTGCTGTAAAGCACAATGCTTTGACACAACTGGACATACACCTACACAAGACTTACCTTCGTGGTTAGTCTAATGGACAATGCATTTTCAAGTAAATACTGTTGGGTACTGCTTATAACCATGCCAAAGAGCGCATTGACTTACCACCGCCACTAACTCGAATAAAAATGGAAGTCCCGTAAGTTTTCACGTTTTAACTGCACCCGTAAAAAAATTCAAAACGGTAAACAATTCAATTTCTAGGGTGATATGGGTACTGATCGATAAAAGGAGGATTCTTTTTAGTGAAATTTGGGACGGGGTCGACCACTGAACTAACACAAAAACGCGAGGGTCAAAGTACAAAAATGCCTTACGTACGTCCAAACATATAAACAAACAAACATCCACGATTTTCAATTGTGTTTACCCCTGTAAGAGTCTCGCTCGCTACGCTCGCTTGCCGACTACTGCTACTACTACTATTACTACTAATACAATTGTATACATTTAAAAAGGTAGTCTGAATGGTTTTTGTTTCTACATAATAGCTAACATTTTACAAATTATGTAGCTACCACCCTCCTTGAGGTTTACAAAAATTGACTAAAACAGTTTCAGTGTTCCCACCCAAACAGCACAGTATGGTACATTAATGGGGGAGTGGCTTGTGCTCACTGTTACACTACCTTCTAAATTTTGTTTCTAAATAGAGAAAGTTCAGAGAGTGTCACAATGTACATACTGCTGAATCTTTAGCTAGCAACATAACCATGGATATCTAATTCGTGACTGTAAGAATGAGATTAAACTAGTGATGTGCTTGAGCAAAAATGGCGAGCGAGTCTAAAGACTATACTATTTTTATATGAATGATTTTGACTTCAAACACTGAAGCTACTGAAAATTAGGTCCAGTTTTTAAATTTCGCATACACGGTAAAGGGATTTCAGTGCCATAGTAACAACTCTCTGCTGCTGCTTGAATTGAAGGCAAAACAACAACAACACAACAATACATGTTATTTAGACGCTTTCTTTGTGATATTCTTTAGCTAAGTAGTGGTTGTAACACACAATGCTTTGACACAACTGGACATGTACCTACACAGACTTACCTTCGCGGAAGTCTAGTGGACAATGTATTTTCAAGTAAATAATGTTGCGCACGGCTTCCATGACAAAGAGCGCATTGACTTACCACCGCCACTAACTCGAACAGAAATGGAAGTCCCTTAAGTTTTCAAGTTTTAACGGCACCCGTAAAAGAATTCAAAACGGTAAACAATTCAATTTCTAGGGTGATACGGGTACTGATAGATAAACCAGAGGATTCTGTTTAGTGCAATTTGGGACGGGGTCGACCACATAACTAACACAAAAACGCGAGGGCCAAAGTACAAAATGACATACGTACGTCCATACATATATACAAATAAACTAGTGGTGTGCTTGAGCACAAATGGCGAGCGAGCCTGATAGATAGGTAACATAAAATTAAGTATTGTTACTATGTTTTAGCTTAGTTCATGCAAACACTATGATAGCAGTTATGACCTTTTATTTCAGCAAACAAATACAAAATCACTCTCTTACCTGATTAATGGTAACTTTTGTAGTATCAAACATCTGCCATTCTGATAATCTCAATCACCAGTAACTCTTGAACAAGCTCTCAGCTACGATAAAAAATAAACCAGTGTTATTATTTGTAATTTTTAGCCAACAAATATGGAATTACTACTTACCTCATTCTTGAGTATTGATAACTTCTGTAGTATCAAATTGAAGTTACTTTGACTATCTGAATTACCGTGAATTCTTGACAAGCTCTCACCTACAAAAACAAAAGACAATCAATTTTAGCACACAAATACCAAAATTACTTTCTTACCTCATTTTCTTGAGCAGTGGTAACTTTTGTAGTACCAAATTTGAGTCATTCAGACTATTTGAATTTACCAGTCACTGTTGACAACAAGCTCTTAGCTATAAAGAAAGGCCAGAGTTATTTTTGCATATTTAGCTAACAATATGGAATTACGTACTTACCTCTGCATCCCTCGAGTAGTAGTAGCTTCCTTAGCATTAATACTTTATGTGCTTACATACGCTTTTCAGAAGTAGTGATAGCTCTCTTAGTACTGACTCTACAGGTGGCTCTTGACAACTAACAAGCCGCACTTAGCCGGGAAAAAGGCGAAATTTTGAATTTAAATCTGGTAAAGGGTCTTCAATGTCATAGTAACCGGTCGAATCAACTTTTTGTTTCTTGAAAAGCAAGGGTTTTCGCAGGAATTTTCTCACACTTTGGAGCTTAAGTATAAAGTAAGGTTTGCTTAATGCTGTAGTTTCAGAATAAACTGGAGTCAAGCCTAAAAAGCCGTGTTTATTTGGAGAAAAAAGTTCCCGGCGCGCATACGTACCATCCATGCATACATACATATAACATATACCCGATTTTGCATTATCCACCCCTAACACTGTCTCGCTCGCTTCGCTCGCTCGCCAAAAAACATCCCCGATTTTCAATTGTGTTACCCCTGTATGTGTCTCGCTCGCTACGCTCGCTCACCAACTAGTGTTGTGCTTGAGCACAAATGGCGAGCGAGCCTGATAGTTAGGTAACATAAAAATGTTACTATTTTTAGCTGACTTCATGCAAACACTATAATAGCAGTTATGACCTTTTATTTCATCAAACAAATACAAAATTACTCTCTTACCTGATTAATGGTAACTTTGTAGTATCAAACATCAACCATTCTGATAATCTCAATCACCAGTAACTCTTGAACAAGCTCTCAGCTACGATAAAAAATAAACCAGTGTTATTATTTGTAACTTTAGCCAACAAATATGGAATTACTACTTACCTCATTCTTGAGTATTGATAACTTCTGTAGTATCAAATTGAAGTTACTTTGACCATCTCAATTACCTCGAATTCTTGACAACAAGCTCTCACCTACAAAAAAAAAGACAATCAATTTTAGCACACAAATACCAAAATTACTTTCTTACCTCATTTTCTTGAGCAGTGGTAACTTTTGTAGTACCAAATTTGAGTCATTCTGACTATTTGAATTTATCAGTTACTGTTGACAACAAGCTCTTAGCTACAAAAAAGAAAGGCCAGAGTTATTTTTGCATATTTAGCTAACAAATGTGGAATTACGTACTTGCCTCAGCTTCCCTCGAGTAGTAGTAGGTTCCTTAGCATTAATACTACGGCATTCTGACTACCAATGACCCTAAAAAGACGTGTTTTTTTTGGAGAAAAAAGTTCCCCGCCCGCGTATTTTAGGGGCATACGTACCATCCTTACGCACATATATACATACTAGTTGTGTGCTTGAGCACAAATGGCGAGCGAGCCTGATAGCTAGTTAGGTAACATAAAACTAAGTATTATTACTATGTTTTAGCTTAGTTCATGCAAAAACTATAATAGCAGGTGTGACCTTTTATTTCAGTAAACAATTACAAAATCACTCTCTTACCTGATTAATGGTAACTTTTGTAGTATAAAACATCTGCCATTCTGATAATCTCAATTACCAGTAATTCTTGAACAAACTCTCAGCTACAATAAACAAAAAATCAGTGTTATTATTTGTAATTTTTAGCCAACTAAATGGAATTACTACTTACCTCGATTTCCTGAGTATTGATAACTTCTGTGGTATCAAATTGAAATTACTTTGACTATCTGAATTACCTCGAATTCTTGACAAAAAGCTCTCAGCTACAACAACAAAAGACAATCAATTTTAGCACACAAATACAAAATTACTTTCTTACCTCATTTTCGTGAATAGTGTTAACTTTTGTAGTACCAAATTTGAGCCATTCTGACTATTTAATATACCAGTCACTGTTGACAACAAGCTTTTAGCAACAATAAAGTAAGGCCAGAGTTAATTTTGCATATTTAGCTAACAAATATGGAATTACTACTTACCTCATTCTTGAGTATTGATAACTTCTGTAGTATCAAATTGAAGTTACTTTGACTATCTGAATTACCGTGAATTCTTGACAACAAGCTCTCACCTACAAAAACAAAAGACCATCAATTTTAGCACACATATACCAAAATTACTTTCTTACCTCATTTTCTTGAGCAGTGGTAACTTTTGTAGTACCAAATTTGAGCCATTCTGACTACTTGAATTTACCAGTCACTGTTGACAACAAGCTCTTAGCTACAAAGCAGAAAGGCCAGAGTTATTTTTGCATATTTAGCTAACAAATATGGAATTACGTACTTACCTCAGCTTCCCTGGAGTAATAGTAGCTTCCTTAGCATTAATACTACGGCATTCTGCTATCAATGACTCTTGACAACCAACAACCGGCGCTCTGTATCCCCCTTAGAACGGAGAAGTTTTTAAATTAAATCTGGAAAAGGGTCTTCAATGCCATAGAAACCGGTCTCAGCAACTTTTTGTGTCCTGAAAAGCAAGCGTTTTCGCTGGAATTTTCTCACAATTCAGAGCTGAAGTTTAAAGTAAGGCTTGCTTAATGCTGTTGTTTCAGAATAAACTGGGGTCAAGCCTAAAAAGCCGTGTTTTTACGAAAAAAAGTTTCCCGCACGCGCGTTTTAAGAGCATACGTACCATCCATCCATACATACATACCTACATACTAGTGGTGCGCTCGAATAGCGCAAATGCATGGCGAGCGAGCAGACTCTTTTTACAGAAAAATAGGACAGAAATTATATCTAACTGATTAGGCATGAAGAGTTAACAATAACAGAATTACCTGAATAAACTTAGAAAGCAGTGGCAAAGAAGCGTAGCTTGACAAATACTTCACAATTGTTTCAAGAAGAGAGTAGCTATAAACATTTTGGTTGAAACAGAGTTGCGTAAGGCAGTGCAGCAGGATTCTCCGCGCTCGTTAATTGAAAAATACTGGAACTGTGAAAGCATTACCTAACTTACGTAATTAGAAGCGCGGGCTAAAACAGAAGTCTCACGTACCCCATAAACAGATAAACTAGTGATGTGCTTGAGCACAAACGGCGAGCGAGCCTAAAGACTATACTATTTTTATATGAATGATTTTGACTTATAACACTGAAGCTACTGAAAATAAGGTCCAGTTTTTAAATTTCGCATACACGGTAAAGGGATTTCAATGCCATAGTAACAACTCTCTGCAACTGCTTGAATTGAAGGAAAAAAACAACAACAAAACAATACACGTTATTTAAAAGTTTTCTTTGTGATATTCTTTAGCTAAGTAGTGGTTGTAACACACAATGCTTTGACACAACTGGACATGCACCTACACAGACTTACCTTCGCGGTAGTCTGGTGGACAATGTATTTTCAAGTAAATACTGTTGCGCACGGCTTATAACCATGACAAAGGGCGCATTGACTTACCACCGCCACTAACTCGAATAGAAATGGAAGTCCCTTAAGTTTTGCACCACGCAAAAGAATTCAAAACGGTAAACAATTCAATTTCTAGGGTGATACGGGTACTGATCGATAAACCAGAGGATTCTGTTTAGTGCAATTTGGGACGGGGTCGACCACATAACTAACACAAAAACGCGAGGGTCAAAGTACAAAATGACATACGTACGTCCAAACATATATACAAATAAACTAGTGGTGTGCTTGAGCACAAATGGCGAGCGAGCCTGATGTTAGGTAACAAAACTAAGTATTGTTACTATGTTTTAGCTTAGTTCATGCAAACACTATAATAGCAGTTATGACCTTTTATTTCAGCAAACAAATACAAAATCACTCTCTTACCTGATTAATGGTAACTTTTGTAGTATCAAACATCAACCATTCTAATAATCTCAATAACCAGTAACTCTTGAACAAGCTCTCAGCTACGATAAAAAAATAAACCGGTGTTATTATTTGTAATTTTAGCCAATAAATATGGAATTACTACTTACATCATTCTTGAGTATTGATAACTTCTGATTGAAGTTACTTTGACCATCTGAATTACCTTGAATTCTTGACAACAAGCTCTCACCTACAAAAACAAAAACAATCAATTTTAGCATACAAATACAAAATTATTTTCTTACCTCATTTTCTTGAGCAATGGTAACTTATGTAGTACCAAATTTGAGTCATTCTGACTATTTGAATTTACCAGTCACTGTTGACAACAAGCTCTTAGCTATAAAGAAAGGCCAGAGTTATTTTTGCATATTTAGCTAACAATAATATGGAATTACGTACTTACCTCAGCATCCCTGGAGTAGTAGTAGCTTCCTTAGCATTAATACTTTATGTGCTTACATACGCTTTTCAGAAGTAGTGATATAGCTCTCTTAGTACTGACTACAGGTGGCTCTTGACAACTAACAAGCCGCACTTAGCCGTAAAAAAGGCGAAGTTTTGAATATAAATCTGGTAAAGGGTCTTCAATGCCATAGTAACCGGTCGAATCAACTTTTTGTTTCTTGAAAAGCAAGCATTTTCGTAGTAATTTTCTCACACTTTGGAGCTTAAGTATAAAGCAAGGCTTGCTTAATGCTGTAGTTTCAGAATAAACTGGGGTCAAGCCTAAAAAGCCGTGTTTTTTTAAGAAAAAAGTTCCCCGCGCGCGCGTTTAAAGGGCATACGTACAATCCATACATACATACATATATACATATATACATATATACATATAAACATATAACATATACCCGATTTTGCATTATCCACCCCTAATACTGTCTCGCTCGCTCCGCTCGCTCGCCAATAAATATAGCGAAATCTCGATTGTGTTACCCCTGTAAGTGTCTCGCACGTTACGCTCGCTCGCCAATAAAGAAATATAGCGAAATCTGGATTGCGTTAACCCTGATAGTGTCTCGCTCGCCAATAAATAAACAAACAACCCCGATTTTCAATTGTGTTACCCCTGTAAGTGTCTCGCTCGCTCGCCAATAATATCTTTCATTGCTTGTTTCTTTTTGCTGTTGCTCTTGTGAGCGGGTATTCTAGGGAAATAGGATAGAAGAAGCTTACATTATATAGAATTTATTTTTCTCCCTGTTCTCATGTTATTTTCTACAACACTTCATTGACTATGCTATACTTACTTAGAGCCTAGTCCCTTGCAAGTGTGCCCTCATTGTCATATAATCATATGAATGAATAAATGTCATGCCCAGAAACTAGTGGCTAGCAAGTTCTCTTCTATCTATAATCATTTCTACTTATGGTGGCAAAGAAAACCATTCAATTTACTACTACTACTACTACTACTACTACTACTACTACTACTACTACGACTACGACGACGACGACGACGACTACTACTACTACTACTACTACTACTACTACTACTCTGATACGAGCCTATCAAGAGTGAGTCATGAAAATTGAATATGCATATCATTCACACTTTATCTTGTCAACCACAAAGGGGACCAACATTATGGTTTCAATTGCATCATTATGACTTGATGCCACATCACTTTCTCTCTGCTAGCAATCCAGTGCATCAGAGAATTAAACTTCCGTGTTGGCCATGCATTCAGGTTAACTTCACCACCATATATATGGAGCTACAAGTAAATTATTTTGAAAGTGTTTAACTTAAATTAGTAGTATGCTACAGTTTAGTATTATGTATACGTCCACTACAGACGTTTAGACTCTGACGAATTTCTTCTTCAGTGATCGATGTTACATTCATAAGAATACTATTCCTTTGGGGTGAATGCTTGAAAGGACTTAGAGAATGCAAAGGAAGAGCCTGAAAGAAAAGTATTCTTTTGAACTTAACATCAAAAACTGAAGAAGACTAGTCAGAGTCTAAACGTCCGTTGTGGACTTATACAATACAAAACTATACCATTACAATTATCAATCGAATACACTATACTATACTACTAATATAAATTATACATTTTTAAATTTATTTATATACTATTACTACTAACCCTTTCTGATTTCCTTTATGCACTTGTATTTTTTCATAAATTGTAATTATATTAACTACTTTTTTGTTTGTTGTTATAAAAATATTCTAAATAACAAGCACCATGAAATTGAGACTGTATGAGGACTGAGAATCAATAAGTTACTAATTAGCAATGTCCAAATGTTACAGGAAAGATGAAAATTAAACAAAGTGATAAAATTGGTATCATTTGTTACATGAAATGTTTTGCCACACAGTCTGGTTGTCAGTTTTTACTGCTTATTTTTGGTACATTCTCTGCAGGTCTTCATACATGTCATCTCCATGTGATAAATCAGCTCCGAGTTTGAATGTTGCAGGAGTTTCTGACTTGTTCTCCTTTTGAAGGAGTTTGGAGTTGGAAACAGACAGTTTAGTGGAGAGTTCATTGAAATCAGGACGTTGATGTGCTTCAGGATGCCTAATTAATACAAGGATTAACATGCTGATAGTATGGCCACTCAAACAGTTTTAAGAATTAATGTTGATTACATGTATCTCCTGATAAATGGGGAAATGCAAAGTATCTGATGCTTGATATTTAATAAATACACCTTAAGGCAAGTTTACTGCATGAAATAGCTGTTGTTTGTTTAACATTAAAATTAACATAGCAAGCTTTAGTTTCAATCTTACAGTAGCTAAGGTTGCTTCATTTTGCCGTATTTTCCCTCTGATTTGATATTACTACACGGTTATCATTCATGTAACAGCAATTTTAAATTTAAGGTAATGATGTTTACAGCTTGTTATGTAATTAAATGTAATACATACCAGCATGCCATTGTGATATTATATATGGCACGAGGACAGCCAGGAGGAGGAGCAAGTCGATACCCAGAGTTCAGCAGTTTAATAACCTTGTTGACAGAGAGACAAACAGATCATTTACTTGCACGAATTGAGAACAGCAACAAATATCAATTATCCATTTCCACAACCAAGATATGGCTTATCTATATCAATGTAGTAACTATATTTTAGCTTAAAACTTAATTTATTTAAATATACAGTATTAAGATACATTGAATTATGATTTAAAATTCATTAATACATCAAATGTATTGTGTGGGTAGAGTAGGCACTTCAGTGTCGACTTAGAATTAAAAAACAACAACAACAACAAACAAACAGTTACCTTAAATGCTAGCTACTAATGATCTTTACCTCTTGTTATTGCAACAAAGTAATCTAGCCAAAGCTATATCGGGAGGGAATGGCTCCAATTTCAATGATTAAAAATGAGACACTATTTGTGGTGGCAGCCACCAACATGGCCACTTGAAATAGCACAAGCAGATATTGTGAAATGTATGGAGATTAAGATCAAATATGGCAATATTGAGTTAACTGTCATATAGCTAGAAATCTTAATACATAGCTAAGACTTACTTCAGAATTTTGCATATTTTCAAATGGTTTGTGTCCAATACTCCAAATTTCATACATGACTGCACCAAAACTCCACATATCACTGGCAGTGGAATACTTGTTGTAGAAGAGAGCCTAATACAAGAAGGTGATAATTCTGTGTCTGTGTGAGTTACATTGAGTACTTAATTATACTGAATCACAACAAATCATTATTTTTAAAAATTTAATTAGCTTTTTTCAATAAAACCAGAGAAATTTATTTAGCCAATTGGTGACTCTTTAACATCTAAAATAGCTATATGTATATAAAACTTCACATACGAACAATATACATACTTGGATTGAGAATTGAGTTTTCTTAAGTACGTTAAATTATGGTTAGTTCGAATCCAGACTTGTTTTGTTAGACTTGTAGCTCATATCATCTGAATTTACACTTTATGTTGTTCTACTAGGAGGGACACATGCTATGTAATGTTTTAGTGATCCTTGAGTAAATTCCATGAGTGGAATGAGTGACTGGTCAGATGTAACATAAGAATGTATCATACTGAAATGTATAATATTATTTATTTTACAGTTAGGCTGCATGCCGTCACTGAGCTGCAATGGATTGCAACTACAGTATTATGGATTTCAGTGACTCATTTGTTACCTAATTCAACGTCAATGGAATAAACATTTTTCTTTACTACTTGTAAAATTATATCCTATAATTACCTTCAAAGCAATAAAATAAATAATTTATGCATATGATACTATTAACTCACCTCTGGAGCTGTCCATTTGACAGGAATCTTCCCTCCATGAGAAACATAGTAATTCTCATCTTAAAAATCACGTGACATGCCAAAGTCTGCTATCTATACATAACTGAATTGTAGTACAAATAACGAATTCTTCATCAAATTTATATAATTAAATTAAATTATTATGGCTATAATATTAATAAGTTATTTTTTAAACAAGTACCACCTTAGTAAAATGCTAGAAAAATAAATTCATATTGTTATAGATGTCTTAAATTTATCACTCAAAATACATATCATGTAGAAAACTCACTTTGCATATCCTGTCCTCTGACACTTGAATGTTCCTAGCTGCCAGGTCTCTGTGGACAAAGCCCTTGTTAGATAAGTACACCATGCCTGAGGCTACTTGGCGGCAGAAACTGAGTAATTCATGGCCATCTATCTCAGGACTCACTCCTCCATCATCAGTCCTCATGGAGAGTAAGTAATCCCTCAGGTCTCCTTTCTTTAGCATTTCAAGAACTAATAAAATCTAGAGGTACAGACATTGTGACACGGCTTTTTTTACTACTATACTCTAAACTCACTGGCTCTCCATCTTTGATCACACCATACATAGTCACTATATTGTGGTGTCTGAACTGAGCCATAATAGCTGCTTCCTGCAGAAACTTCACTTTGTCATCTTCACTGGATCCTTCTTTCAGAGTCTTCACAGCCACATCCAGGTTGTCATGTCTGCGTTCCCACGCTCCCTTGAAAACATCACCAAACTGACCAGAACCAAGATGGTCACCTAAACTAGAAATGCAAAGTAAGTGTAGCTATCAGATTCAATCTTAAGATTCAATAAAACTTACACTACATTATATCTTGTGACATTATCTGTTATCATCGTCTCCAGTTGCTCATAGAGACCCACCACATTATTGGCAGGAACTGTATATATGTCATCGTACTATATAAAAAAAGAAATACATAACAATACAGGAATTAGATAGTATGATTGCATATATAGGCTGCATTAATAGAATTATACAAGCAGTTCTAGGTTGGGGTGAAAGTTAATTAGATAATTGTGCATGGATGTAACTAGTGAAATTATGATTATTTAAATTAAAAGAGTAATTATAGCTCAGCCATAGCTGAAAATACAACTGCCTCTTTTCTTGATTTATTGATGATGTCATGACATTCAAGTGAGCTAAAAAGAAGTGTTTCGTACTATACCTCTAGCTTAACTCCACATCTCATACTCACGGATTTACCTCTGAATAGTTTTGTTGTGGTTTCAGTTCTCCAAGTTTATGTTCAACATCTACATACTGAACAACATTGACACATTAGCTATAACTTAACATGATATTTGGCATACTAATGGGAAAACTGATGTAGAGTGGCTTCAATATTATGTTAATTAAAACTTAATCTAACATTTTGACTTATTATAGGATGCTGGCTGTCTATGCTGTGTACAAATCACCCTTCAGGATATAACAAACAGTTAGCATACCCTCCTGTAATCTTGCTGTTTACACTGTGTTTATTTATCACCACAGAGAGTTCGACCTCAGTTGACCCCTGAAGAGGACTTCGGCAAGAAGTCGAAACGTCGGGTTAAGTTTTAACTATCGCAGTATTGACAGTTAGAATGAGAAATTTGCTATTATTAGAACTATTTCAGCCGAGAATGACTAAATAAATCATCTTTCTGGCTACTATTAATAAATTTAGCACAGAATTCTCTCTGCTCTTCAAGCTGTATTTTGTATTTCAGCAATTACAAGTAAAATCTAAAAGAGCCCATTTGAGAAATTCTTACTAACCCCACTCATTTTGTCCATGCATAAAAAGACTGAAATACTTATCTAGTAATTATCAGGTTCTAACTCTTCTACATAAAAACTAGAACTAAACTAAAGGAGTCTGATGAATAGCAAAGATAAATGTGAAAATCTCAGTTGTCGCGAGGAAGAGTTTTGAGGAAATAGTGATGTGGAAGACCAGACCTATATATGTTTATCTAACAGGCCAAATACTGTTTTCAATATCTCACCTGATGTGGAATGATTTTGCTGTCACCTGTCATAACTGTTGAGTAATAGTTCTGCTGGAATTGAAAAACACCAATTCTGACATTATAATTGATTGGGTTTCTTAATAAACTTATAGATCAGGGCTAGTACGTCTTTATGAGGGGATGAATATATCTTGACTTCATATACCTTTATCATAATATCAATTATTTATTAAATAATTAATGTAAATTAGCAGTTATTTATTGCTCACTCATCATTGGTTTATTCTTCTAGATATAACAATAGCCCTTTAAAGAGATTGATAGCCATTTGAACTAGTCTAATCATGAAAAATGTTACCAGTACTGAATTTGGTATCTGTGAGAGTATAGCTGTCAAATTAAATGTATATTATTGAGTTCTAAAGTAGTATTAATCTTAATAGTAATGTAGTGCCCAATCTGCTTGAAATCTAATTAGCTGAGAGCTGATGCAATTGTATCTCTGTTCCATCAAGTTGTTTTACAGTTGATACCAGGAAGCAACTGAACCAAGATCAGTTTGTTTATTTAATTTAATATTACCCTATTGGGTAAGCATGTGTTTTCTTTACAGGCTTAGAAAATGTAATCTATAAGTCAAATAAGGTAATCAACTTCCTTAGTGTACTGGACAATATTTCCTGGTAAGTTCCCGTGCATATGCACACATCATCGTGTGGTCCTAAAGACATCTCTCCACTTTTTCCTAGAGATAACTGCAACCATTTGACATGGATGTTGTCTAGCTTACACATCTTCCCATGGTAATTCAATATTTTCAGCTTAGCTAGTAGCATTAAAAATTTTGATGCTACTAGCTAAGCTAAAAATATTGAATTACCAGGGATAGAGTAGCAATGAAAATCTACGACATCTTCCCATGGAAATGTGGATGTGACAAAGAAAATAAAACAAAAAATAAATAAATAAAGCATGGTGGATTGATTGAATTAGAGCTCAATAGCCATCTTAAGTCTTCATATACCATGCAAATGTTGGCATTTTAGAAATCAGATTTTACATATGCAATGTGGTATCCACTCTTCTGATATCATGACATTATCTAACATTAAAAAAATTAATGTACATACTTAACTCACAAAATATCATTTATTTATTATGATAACAAGGCCGGGTTTTCGTCTAGATTCAAATTATAAAACTACAGTTTGAAGCAAAGACAGCAGAGTATAATAAAAGCCATAATATGAACTTTGCTCTAATTAGTAGCATGAGAGTATCAACATAATTATTATCAGTAATTGCAGTCTGTAGCCAACATGGCAAATTTCTCAATATTTTGGGACTTTCTAGCCATTTACCTATAAATTGTCTATACTATTATGGAACCCTCACGATACTTAACAAATTATCATGAGAGAGTAGAAAAAAAGGAAAGAATGTGTGAAGAATAGAAATATAATAATAAGATTAAGTTACTAACTTCCTGCTTAGGTGACAGTATTCCACTCCCACAGATTGTGGCGCTAGGTCCCACTTCTGAATAATCATATCCAGGATTGCTCATAACTGGATCTCTTATAGCCACAACTAAAAATGTAGGTGAAATATAATATCTAACATTGCACTTACTCTATAGATCAAATAATAATATGGAAAGAAAAATAAAAACATTAACTAGTCTATGCCACGGCACTTTATTGCATGTGATAAATCTATCAATGTAGTGTTCACTCTTTGTACATTAATAATAAAATATTACAAATTTTACTTGATTTCTCAGAATACTAATCATCATGCCAATAAAAATAGTAATAAAAATCATGTACCTTCATTGTTATTGTAGATGATATTATCAACTCCTTCAAATTTAGTTGATGATTTCTTTCTTCGATGCAACATGAATGCAATTAGAAGCAAGACTATGCCGATGATGATGACAAATATTACAATACCTCCTATGGCTCCACCAATAGTTAATCCATTGCTGTTTCCTCCTGCTTGTTCTTGAAAACCATTACTGCGTGGTGCAATGGAGGTTGTGGTGGTATGTTTTGAAGCAATGGAGTGTTCAGTAGATCGAGCGATGATGGAAGAGGATGTAGCTAGCATAGTAATGTGAGCTTTTGTTGTCATAATTGTATCAGAATTGTGATCCTCAGAAGTGCCAGTGGTGGGTGTGGTTGGGTGGTGGCGTATTTTTGGAAGTTGTATCAGATATAGTACCAGGATCTGTGCTAAAAGCAGATGTAATTGGTGGCAAAGAAGAGTGAGCATTATTAGTAGTCATTTCATCAGAAGTTGGAGCCTCAGTTAAAGGACCACTAGTGAAGGATGATGTTGTTTGTGGCATACTAACAGGACTGGTTGAGGAAGCTGCATTGAGTGGAGCTAAACAAAAATCATAAAAAAACTAAAACATGAATAATCACTGTACATTTATTTAATTTGGTGGAGCATAGAATAGTAGTTCAGAGTTTTATTCCTTGTTCATTTTAACTTTTTCCTTGCATTGCTGTAGACTTAAAGACCCTTAATAATTACGTAAAAAAACTGGTTCTTGATGGAATACATGTGAACATAATTAATACAATAGAACAACAATTTGGTTTTTAATATAAGATCACTTTTACTGCTGTATTTTCTTTACTATATAATTTGATAGATCAGTCAATCACACTTTCATATCAATAGTAACATTCTTAACTTTTTGAAACTGGCCAATTAAGCCAATTGAAATTAATAAGATTACGATAATTGTATCGTTTTATTATTTTTATTTTATTCAACTACTTACTTATATGAAACCACATGAGGCGCAAGGGTCGAGTTGTTGTGCTACTAAGAGTCAACATACTATTGGCTGTAGGCCGGCGAACTGAAAGTTGATATGATGATGGTGTTTGGTATCTTGAGTATGAATTAGTTGGTGCTGCTAAATTTGGTCTGTTCGTGTTTACCATTCCAATGAGAAAATTTGATGTAGGAAGATTAAACTGATCTTGTTTAGTTAAAGTCATTGTGTCACAACATTTTATAATATTACATCGATCTGAAGAATAACGAAATCTACTTGGAATGGAATGAGTTACTTGAATTATATTGCTGTCTTGTGGTGTTAATATTAGCAAATCAAATACATTCTTGTTAGTAGATGTTCTAAAATAGCAGAACTCTACAGCAGTCACAGTCCCACTACAATTCAAAGTATTTTCATCTACATCATAGATATAAGTAACACCAACATCAGATGATTCCCATGTATATCCCAATACTGTTGCTGTCCCTCCAAAGTCTGGAAGATAGTATTTGTTGTTAACTGTATCCAAAGGTGAGTATCTCCATTCATAAGATGACATAGACCCTACAAACAATGAATAATAGTAGTAACTAAAATGCTTTAATGCTCAAAATCAATAGCTAGGGACCAATCACTTATACGTTTAAATTAGTTGACTTAAAAGTGATTATATAAGGAGAGACCTAGATTAACCTGATTAATCCTAGTTGTTTTTGTGTATATGCAATTAATATACTCAAGTTTTTATTCACAGCTTAATACTGAATAGATGTATATTTTATTATTATTATTATTATTATTATTATTATTACTATCACTATTACTATTTTTTCCTATGATTGGGTGAGTGAAGTGAGACTCTCATAACGAGTCTTAATTAAGATTTTGGTATATATATATATATATGGCAAAGTTCAAAGAGACAAAGTTCAAAGAGAGGTCAATACGTGTCCATCCCTGGAGGCTACTTAGAAACGTAAACATTTGTGCAGGCGAAAGAAATTCGGGAGAAAAGACTTTGAAATAATGCTAGGAAAAGAAAAAAAAAGGCAAAGACACAGAATGGGAGAGGCTTTTGCAGTTAGGTCTTCCTAAGTTAGCTGAGTTCATTTATTGTTTTAGCGGCTGTGGTAAGCTAACTTTGGCAATGCGCTGTTTGACATAGCTATAGTCTTATGTAATGGAATTGTTCTTACTTGAAAATAAAGTCCAATAGTCCAGTCACTAAGAGAATACAATGTAATGCTATATCTACTAGAGCTCTGATGCAATAGAGCATTTTGAACGGAGTGTACTTTGGAAACACGACTAGCTTAAACGAAAACCGTTAGTTTAATAGCCATCCTTACCCGAATTATACTTGGAAGTTTGATTGCTTACCCCTTGAAAATCCTTTGTCCAATAGTCAAGTCATGAAGAGAATACAACACACAGGTCTTGTGGTGGTATATCCAGTGAATAAGTATATATAAAAGTGTTCTTTCACCACCCCACTCACTATCTTCCCACAAACTTCCCAGTGATGCAAATGATGCCCACCCCAGCCCCTATGTACACACATATAGCAATAAACTAAACAAAAATATTTTAAACTATCAAAAAATATTAGCAGCTAGCTAGCATTCATATTCAAATTTCAGTCAGACCAGCTCACTCGCTATTTGTGCTGAAGCACATCACTAGTTATTATTATTATTATTATTATTATTATTATTGTTATTATTATTATTATTATTATTATTGTTTGTGTAGCTACCCACAACTACTATTTTGGAATTGTACTCTTTCCAGGTTCTGAAGTTATAGCCTTGTAGCCATTATAGCAAATTTTAACAGGCTTACAAGGAAACTTTTAATCAGTGCAACTTCAGGTTTGGGTGCTATTGGGTGATATGCATGCTAGCATTACTAATTCAACTTAGACTGATAATGCCATCTTATCTGAGCTGAGCTCTAGGATAAGAAAATGACTATTGCAAACCCATGCACCCACTGTATCACAATAACTACAATAATTCAATATAACTATACCCCAATATTATTCCAAGCTTGTGCTACAGAACTGTTCCAGTCAAAACCAAAGTCCTCAACTATAGATATATACAATTTAATTAGGAAATACCACACCAGTATATTAGCTGCAAGGGTAATGATGGTGTTTCTACTCTGTTGTGTGCATTATCATCTATTTGAAAAATTTTATGCATAGCTGGCCTGCACCTTTAACCATTACCCAAACATAGCTACACCTATTACAACTTGCTAACAAAAAACCTTAATTGGAAACTGAGAGGCTACTAGTCTCCCGTTTGCACCACTGCTTACCTTGAAAAATATTTTGGAATAATAATTCTAAAACTGTGTAGTCATTGAGAGTGAAGGAACCCATGGCTGCTGCGAGGCTGAGCAGAGGAAGTCAGGATAGGGTGCGGGGAGTCACACAACGTATTTATTACGGACTGACGGGATGGTCTACGACGGCCACACCTCACACTCCTTCCAAGCGGAAAAAAGGGTGTGGTCGCGGCAATAATCCTAAACTATATTAATGGTGAAAGACAGTGCACTGTCTAGCAGCAGAGCTTCATTACGGATAATTTAAGATAAGACAGCTGAGTACGGAAACTGCATGAAAATTATGGAATGGACTTTATTTAAACATTTAAAATACCTCACTTTAATTAAATAATCAAGGCTTCTGCTGTTTAGTCTCGCTCAGCCTAGACCTAGACACACGATTATACCAATCGCAGCGTTGTGATTGGTAAAGGGTCTAGCAACGTGAGACTAGCTGCAGTTAGGCCACATCAACTTAGTATTTAGCTACTAGTCCAAAAAAAAGGAAAAAAAAAGAAAAAAAAAAGAAAAAGAAAAAGAAGGCATGAGGGGACGAGGCTTCATTCAACTTATCATAGAAATTACAAGTAAATTGAGGTAACGGTTATCTAGAATGTCGGCATCTTGAAGCGCTTCAGGAATATTCCCAAGTTCGGGAATTAGATATCAAGGGAATGTTGTAGTTCTAAAAGTACGTTACATTCCAAATAAACTACACCCACTCACCAGCCACGCCTGCTAGCTGTCGTGGTACGAGCGCCGCGCCTCTTCTGCCTATGCTCTTGTTGTTGTTGTTTTTTTTAACGCTGCGGATGCAGTATGGGGGCACCTATAGCAGCTCGCATTTTACTGTAAATAACGGTCCCGGTAAAAGGTCGTCAATTTTAAAAGTTACCGGCTGTGAAGATAAGTCAAGTCCAGTATAATTATGAAGCCTAGAAGATTAGTTGCTGGAAGACAAGTTCTTGTACTTCCATAGGTTTCAACTTTTCAGTTAAAGCTAGAATGAAATCAAGCCTGACACACTAACCCCATTAACATCGTTGTCATCTTCATAGTCTTGTTTTAAAAGCAATTTTTCTTGACCAATTTACATTGAATCTTGCAATCATTAAGTATGAAGATATAAGTTGCCATAGTATGTTAAAAAAATTCTGAACTTTATTATATTACTTGATTTATATGTACTCAAGATTTATGCAATTTGTGTGAGATTAAGTAAATGATTGAGAAGCAACACAAATTAACAACAACTAAATCAGCTGATAGTTAAACTACTAAATCTTTTACACTCATCGAAGAAATGCTAAAAAGTAGTAAAGTCATCAGGGAGCACAAAAATTAAAACTAAGCTGTCAAGATAGCTTTTTTTTTCTCTCAATAAAACTAATAACAACAGTGTCTGAAATTTCTAAACCAAAATAACACTGGTAATCTTCTGTAGCTGATTTACAGTACATTTCTAAAGTAAAATGCTCAGTCAGAGATTGCTAGGATTAACATGAGCAATGCATAGTCTCACTAGCCAGACCTTGTACCTAGCTGTTACGGTGGAAAAAGTCTGGTGTCCCATCATGCACCTATATAGTTTTACTGGAATTCATTAAAGATTTGCGGTAATGGTCAAGAATGCTATTAAAGCTGCCCCTAAACGTGCACGTAAATCATTTCTTATACTATTCTTGTGGGAAAGATGTTTCTCTCCAGGTAGTAGTATGTAGCGGAGAGAATTACCAAAACCAGTAGGCAACGAGACAAAGATATCTTTATCAGCTACAACTTCTTCAAACATTGTTCCTGCTTACTTTTCAGAATATAGCCCAGAGAATCAGCAGCTTGAGAAATAGCAGCTTCAAGGTCTACATGTTTCTAAGTAGGTCTTACATTCATGATTTTCCCAGTTGCAGCAGCTATAGGATATTACAATACTGGATCGAACGCAGCGGCGACGTCTAACGCTCAAAATTCACACGCGAAAGTTGTGCAAAGCCTACGTAAAAGGTTAAAACCGTACCACCACCTCCATTAGTTATAAATAGAAAGTATTCTCCTCCAGATTCTGGAGGAGGAAACTAGACTAGTGTACGATGGACACCAGACCCTCTCCTAACGTAGCGAGACCGGGGCGTTGCACAATTTTCCCGTATGAATTTTGAGCTTTGTCGTATTAGCTTCTGCGTTCGAATTGGTATTGTATCCCATAGCTGCATCGCCTGGGAGAATGCTGCATGACATTCAAAAAATTTAGGCTGCAGGTAAAAGGTCAGGCTCTAGTCAGACTAGTTGAAACCATCGATGAAGATCATTACCGCAAACCTTTTTGAATTCCAGCATAACGAGATTGGTACATGCCGGAGGACATCTGACTCTTTCCCCGCGTAGCAGTAGGTAAAGGGTCTGGCTAGCCAAACTATTTGGTGTGTTGTGCTGTAGCTTAGAAAATTGACGATCATTTACCTAGACTGGTATTCTAAGGGCGTGCCAATTGCATCCACTACGTTTTTTCTTTTAATTGCTCGTCGATCTTTCGTCCTGCAGTCTAGACAATGCTCCTACTTACTTCAACCTACAGTGTCTATTTTTAAGCAATTTATGAGCAATAATTAGTATTATTTAGCTAGCTATATTATAAGGTTATAAGATTATACCTAAGGTTGTAGCTCCTTTTAGCCACTAAATCTATTAATAACTAAAATGATTGTAGCTAACAATTATTTGGTGAGAGAAACTAGTAGTTACATTTTTTAAACATCTTTTTGTTGTGCCATTTTAAGATAAAATGTAGCCACAGGACACAATTGCAATTTATTTATTTTACGTGTTTAAAAAGTTCAAGAGATTTTTATGTCCATCTTTATTTATTCAGCCAAAAAGACAAAAACAAAAAAAAGAAAAGAATAAGAAAAAGATAAAGAAAAAAAAAAGAGAGACATTCCTTATAATAATAGAAAAATTCTCAGTTTTCACCTCATAACCAATAAATGCCTAATTAAATTGTACGTATATAGATAATGGCACTTTAGTCCTTGGACTAAAGTGCCATTATCTATATACGTACAATTGCTCAATTACATTGATGATGAAGATCATTTGAGATAGATTATAGCTAAGATTTTTTTTTAACTTACGGAGCAAAAACAACATTTTTATAGTACTGTAAGCTGCATTCTATTAGGATATACTAAACTCAGGCAAAGCTGTAAACTGGATGTATCTTGAATTTAATTTACCACATAAAGTACACTGGCAATCAAGGATTTCAACTGTGTTGTAGCATTGACAATAATGCATTTATGAAGCTGAAATACCCAAACTACTTCCAAAATGCCAACCTATTTGTGGTGAATATATTTCCTTCAACTTTCTTGGAGGTGAATAAGTTTTATGTCAATGACAGCACTGCATTCAGTCCGTACCTATCTTTTCTCATTTGGTATTGCTCTATATAAATTATGCATGTTACAAACAAAAGTTTAAAATTTATAAACTGAAACTGAATGAGGACTGACTGTCAATGAGTAACTAATGAGCAATGTTCAGAAGGTAAATCAATAGCAAATATGAATAAAAAGCAAGTGACAATTATATTTTTGAGAGTTTTTACTGCTCATTTGTGGTACATTCTATGCAGGTTTTCATATATACCATCTCCATGTGATAAATCAGCTCCGAGTTTGAATGTTGCAGAAAGTTCTGTCTTGTTCTCCTTCTGAAGGAGTTTGGAGTTGGAAACAGACAGTTTAGTGGAGAGTTCATTGAAATCAGGACGTTGATGTGCTTCAGGATGCCTAATTAATGTCAAAAGTAAATACACTTAAACAAATTTTGGTTGAATTATGTTATTAAATCACTTCATGACTAATTTTATGAATATAACTAATTTGAATATCACCTGAAAAATATTTTGTTCTTGCCATTTATTTTTTATTTGATATATTATTTGTCTGTTTTAGCTATGTCCATTTTTATATACCTATCAGTCACATTTTTCCATTCATGTGCTAATCAATCTTTCTTTCTATCCTGTGCCCGCTAACCACCCACCCTTTTGTTCATCTGTTTGTTTGTTTTTATCTGTCTGTCTGTCAGTCTTCCTGCCCGCACTCCTGCCTGTCTGTCTTAATTTTAGTAATGTTATGCTCAAATCAACTTGTGATATAATAAAAGTATAATACTTACCAGCATGCCATCATGATAATATATATGGCATGAGGACATCCAGGAGGAGGAGAAAGTCGATACCCAGAGCTGATCATTTTAATAACCTGTGCATAAGAAACAGTAGATAAACTTGACAAGTTGAGATTAGTAACAAATGACAAGTGATTCAGGTTACTCCTCCTATTAGATTTAGTGCACCTACTTACACTATGTCAATGTATACCACAGCTTAGTCACTAGCTCCAAAAATTTTCAATTACGCGGTAGGTTCTTGATTTTTCACAGACACTTAAACTCGCCGAAATCATTGGCGGGGTCCTTCCTGTTGGCATTTATTATCCTTCCCTGTGGCATTTAGAACCCTAGCTTGTGACATTTAGTACCCTAGCTCACTCCACCTTCTCTATTGTTTGGAATAGCTACTTGACATTTCTGACACATTTGTATAATATTCAAAATTTTAGGGATATAACAAAGAAATATTTTTATTTTTTAAATACTGATATTAAAATAAAGTGATGAGTATCTACAACTGATTAAATAAGTTACAACAGCTAATGACATTCGAAATTCTGAGAACTGACTGTCCTTTAAATAGTCAATGGACGGTCTCCCTTCAATCCTGATGTATCGTTGTATGCCAGCCACAAGATGAAGAAGTGAATTTGGAGGAAATTCCTCTCCGTTTGGTTATCTTACTTGGGTAGATATTTCTTTCAGGGGTGTAACTTCCGAGGTAATTTCTTCTCCGCTCAGTAGAAATGTGTGCACACCATTATTGCCATACATTGACACAGTATTTTTTGTCAGCCATGGTCTTAGAAGGTATAGCACTAAGCTTGGCCTTCATAACCTTATCCTCGTTTTTCCTGGAAACAAATGTTCTCTTTTGTCGCTTTGTTGGAGGCTCCAAGTTATAGCCGTGAACAGAATGTTCCGTAAGTTGCTCTTGCTGAATAGCTGGGTCTACTTGACCAGTAACTAAGGTTTGTTCGCTATCAGACGTTTCCTCGTTTAAAAGGTCCATAATTTCTGGTAATAAAAAGTCCAGGAATGAGTCCATAATTGTCTTCCATTAAGGGTGGCCGCACATAGCAACGCGCACCGCCTGTAGATCCGGACATTAATTTATTCCCCGCCAATACCCCACCATTTGATAATACGCGAGCAGAAACTATCGCGCAGTAGTAGCAGAAGTATACTTTGCGAAGTTGTAGTGTTTTAGTTTAGCTTCTTGTTGTCTCATATCTGTTTACAGCAACTCTTCATACGTCGTCGGAGCTCACGCAGCAAGGTGCACCAGGCTGCCTCTCCTCCTGTAGCCGTTCTCTGAACTCTGCGCACCTGAACTCAAGTGGATGGATATTATACCAGGCTCGATTTCTGCGGAGCGAAGACTTTCCAAGCTGCGCAGATCTAATACCTTCACCTACGGCTATCTCCAATAAACTGCTCTCTCTTCTGACTCTCTTGTTTTGTTGTATTGATGTTTGTTTACTCTTGATATAGGTGGGCTCTTTTTAGAACCAATACAATCTAATTGAAAAAAAAAATTGCTCGCGTATTCGTAGTACGAGATATGGGGGTGGGGCTATTTCTTAAGAATTGCGAGTAAAATAGAAATATCCAATTTTGAATCAGTTTTTCTTGGAATCAAATAATGAGAATGACTATATTTTTTGCACACGTGTAGAACACAAAAAAAAGGAGGGCACCACAATTTGAATTTTTCAAAATCTTATAAAAGGAAAAAAATGTAAATAAATCGTAAAGTAATATTGAAATCGAAAAAAACTCGTTGTCGTGCCCTAGAGTATCGTCTTGGCTAGCGGCGTACAAAATTCTGGAGCTC
>WLWD01000705.1_pt1 | contig 147088 bp, 81 predicted proteins | sample 6712731 | NCBI WGS metagenome assembly WLWD01 (sample SAMN12718690, study PRJNA576275) | sponge metagenome | isolation source: marine sponge | host: Mycale hentscheli | place: New Zealand: South Island, Marlborough, Capsize Point | collected 2014-11-01
GTGCTAGCTGATTGGAATCAACTTAACTCTAATCTATCCAAGTAAGGCAGGATTTTTGAGAGTGGGGCTCAGAATTAACCTAAAGTCTAACCACACCCATTTTACCACAACCACAGCTATTCCATAAAGCCATACCCCTACATATGTGACATAAATTAGATTTTTGGTGAAACCAATCAGCTTGACACTTTGCTCAAGGTCTACCATGACAGAGTGAAACTGAATGAATAAATGAAATGACAAATTAATTGAATTGAAAGAAAAAATAAAAATAAAAACAGTAAAATTGCAAATTTTGTGCTTGTTAAGATATAGTTTACAAATGCTAAAAATGTCAATTTCCATTTCATAATTGATATTGATCAGCTAGTGCAGCGTCTTTCTTCAGTTTGTGTAGCTCGTAAATAGTTGTGAAGCCTATGAAAAGATGATCCTCAAATATTCAGTTTGTAGAATGATTGCAATCGTTTGGAATTTAACATCAATAACAAAAAGGGGCGTAGGCAGGAGAAATTTAGGGGTTAATGATATTCATTCATCATGATGCATGAATATCATTAACCCCTAAATTCCTTCTCCCTGCCCAGTTTGTTTGTGCATGGTGTTGAATTCCGAAAATATGAATTTTACTAAGAAGTACATGTACTCCTAGAAATTGTTTCAAAGATGAATAAAAAATATTGTTAAACATGTTAATATCAAAGTATACAAGTCTAGATTAGCAAAACACACCAAATATATTCAACCATAACTAACCATCTCTTCTACTCTATCCTCATTAGTGCTGCAGATCTTTCCTACTCAGTTGAAGAGTGCTTTGGCAACAGCATTTTTGTGTTTTAACAGACGATGTGAGTCAAAAGAAAGATACTTGTCCGTGTGGGTTGTTTTCCTGTAAACTTTGGTTGTCAAACTGCCATCACTATGGTGCACAATTTAAATATCCAAGAATGACAGTTTAAAATCACACTCTCTTTCAACTGTGACAATGATAGATGGTTCGATAGATAATTGAGTCCGTCTACGACCATAATGAGAGCATAATAGTAGGTTTTAGCTAAGTAGTATAATTACTAAAATGATGAGCATTGCTAGCATAACAGAAACAAAAGAGTGAGCATAATTACCAAACCCCTACTTCTGGGCCCCTTTCTGTACATGCGGTTCTTATTTTTTGTAGTATTTTTTTGTGATTGATTGGTTTTTTTCCTTCTAATTATGATTCAAAAAGCTAATATTATTATGTACTGAACAGGGCCTAAACCTGTTACCACAAAGGAAATGCATTAAAGCAGACAGGAATTGGCTTATAGCAATATTATCCAATACCACTAATGTTCAGAGTTATCACATTGGGTTATTACCTCATACCAGTATTATTGCACTAGAAACTCGTTCCTATGTTATTCTCACATGAGTAGTACATAATAAGTTTATTATTCATAGGATACTGCAGAACATCATTCATCCGACTGGCAGTATTCACTCGTAAATACTAAGCCAACAGACACGATATTCAACTATCAAATGAATAATTAATATCGGGGAGGGTTGTTGTTGGCAGCGCGGTTGCAAATCGCGCGGCATAAAAGACGCACGGTTTTTACCGAGCACTACACGCAGATCTTGAACCGCTTTTTGTCAATCGAAAAGAAAACTAGGGGGTAACAAGATTGCTGCAGCCAATTGAAAGGCCGAATAGACAAAATGGTGGTGTCAGTAACTACAACTCTTCTGATTTTAGCCATTCTGACCTTAAAAGGTATGTTGGTAGAATCGCGCTTTCTTGAGAAGGCCGCTTAATTAATTAACCACTTCATGGGAGCGAGTTTTATATTAATATTAACAAGGCTTTGTGACACACAAGTAGAGGATAATCGCTGTATTAAAACAATTTGAAAAGCAATAGTAATTAACAGTTCAAGTGGGTAGTTCCTATAGAATAAGAACAATTTGATAAACTAGTATTGTTTAGCTTAGCTAACAAGGATATATATTTCTTGAAATATAATATAAGTGGTTTTCATGAGAATAAATTGTCTTGTGATATGTGGTAGCTACTCCCTCTCCCTTTTTGAAACACCTTCCATTGGAAATAATTCGAGCTAGCTAATCAGAAAAATACATTTCAAAATCCCACAAAGTGGTGAGCAAAAGTAGCTAGTGTATGTTACTAGCTATAGCTTTTACCTTTGGTTGTTTCCCCATGAGATAAGATGTAAGTATCAGTGTGTTGTGTATCAACTTGTGATGCACTCACACATTTTAGCTAGTTAGTAAATGCTTAATCTGCATAGTGTGTGTCCCCTGTGCCCACCCCCAAGCAATAGATCTGGGAGAGGAGGAGGGACCATTGCCCTCCCCCCCCCCCTCCCCTCCCATTCCATTACTCCTGTATACTACAAGGACTTAATTTAAAGTAGAGTTTAACTTTCATACACATCACTTACTTCCTTTGGAAATTACAACTACCAAGAGGAAGTGTATATTTTAAATATTCACCCACACACTGGATTACAACATAGTTGGATACTTATGATGTCATTTCTGATTCTTTGTGTACAATATGTATATATAGCTCAAGTGAGCCATGGCAATCAACTACGAATTGTATCTTCAAGTAGCAGCTCCAGAGGTCGTTTGGAGATTTACTACTCCGTCGGTGGAAGTTCTGCCTGGAGGCCATTCTGCAGCACTTACTTCGGCTATTATGATGCAGATTTGGCTTGCAAGAAGCTTGGCTATCAGGGTGCATCCAGCTATGGAAGAGTGGGAAGTTATGGGTAAGCTTTGAATGCTATATAGAATATTATTATGTTGCTGTGTTGTTTTTGTGTATTTATGTTGCTGTGTTGTTTTTGTGTATTTCTTGTATAATTTTTATTGTTGTATTTTATTCACTGAATGGATTTATTTTGTTTTAAATTTCTTAGATATTCTCAGGGAAGTGGATCATACTCTATAAGATCAGACTGCTATAGCTCCACTTCAAGATTTGATTACTGCTCTAAATCTAGTATTTATGTTTATTCTAGTAGTTACAGTTGCTCTCACTACTACGATGTCGGCATTAATTGTAATGGTAAGACATTGATAAGACTATACTGAATATTTCCATAATGTCTAAATGTATGCATTAAAAATAGTAAATTGCTCTAATTGTTTCAGTGGTGAAATTTGCTATCATTTTTTGATCATACAGTTAGAATATAATACAAATTGGTTTTGAAATATAATAGATCAAATGAAGTTATACCTCATAGAATAGTATTCTCTGTACTATATTGTTAAGTGTGTATATGCCATTTATTGCCCATTTCTGTATGCCCACCATAAAGTTATAGTTTTATCTAGCCGTGCTGTGGATATACCATGGATTTCACGTTCACTTGAATATACACATTAATTAAATGCTTAATATGAAAAGATGAATTGTGGGACTTCTGTATTGGGATTTGTAGTAGTTAGTCATTTAGTTAGAGTTGCTTTTGACTTTTGTTCTTGAACTCTGTTTTAAAGCCATGACAATAATTGATTGCTTGATAAACTTTGCTTTAAAGTTACAATTCAATATTGCTGCAAGAAGTATATTGCTCACTTCTGTCGATCTATTTAGTCACAAATAAAACTCATAATAGCAATAATTAGGTATTTAAAAGTACATGACACTAAAAGCCTTAGATTTATAAGGACTGTTCAGTAGTTGATAGCAATGAACATAAGCATATGGTTGACTTACAGACACCATACTAAGAAAACGTTCAGTCTGTGGGGAAGTGAACTTCATGTATACATTGGCAAATATGTAGTTTGTACAACTGTGAAACTACCTGTTTGTTTTACAAGCAAGAAATGTAATTTTGTACATTACTTTTTTGATCTTTTTGTTGTTGTTGTTGTTGTTTGTTTGTTTTATTATTGGTTTTTTGGAAAAATGGGTTTCCTTCTATTCTTTTGTTGGGGTAAGTGAAGTACATATCATAATCCCCAAATGTTGGCTTGAAACATAGTAGTCTCCTTACGTCATTGGTTTGAACCTATTGAAGTGAAGTGGGACTTCTCAGAAACCACATTACTTATCTTATTACAACATCTATACCTCATACTCACACTCACACACACACACTTAATACACACATAGTCAAACTGCAATTTCTTTTGCAACCACTAGCCACCTGGCAGAGCCAGGATGTTTGTGCACTAAGCAGGCACTGTGAGCCATGCAAGAAAAAGCTCCTTGAGCTAGGAACAGTAATAAAAGACTTTTCTTCACACTAAGTGGTATACCTGAAGTCCCACTGGACCATTGCTGTACTTGAGAAAGGCATTGAATTTGCACCCCAGCAAATACCAGGTACCCAATCACAGCTGGGTGGACTGGTGGGGCTGTTGTGGAAAGTTGCCATAGTGGAGCTAGAACTAGGACCTTAGACCAGAGCCAAGGATACATACACCCACACAATAATTGGTTTGAGCCAATTGTGTGATTTGATCATGCATACACACACACACACACACTCAATACACATATATACAGTAGGGATTAAAAAAAAGTTCCCATTGAGTTTTTAACTTTTTTCTCTAGTTTCTCTAGCGACCTTTCTGTGTCTGACTTTTTTACAGTTAGGGGCAGAACCCTTAATTCTAGAGCACTTCAGTTATTGTGGTTAAACAAGTACAGGACAGCACCAGCTTGGTGTGTAGCAGCTGCAAAATCAGATTAAAACTAGGCTGCTAATGGTTAAAATAAACGACTTTAAAAAGTCTCCTTACCCTAGAGACTATTTCTGTTAGTCACTAAAAAGTCTGGTCTTTATGGGAACATTTTTTTTTACCCCTATTGTACATACATTTCACCATACACACACATACACACAATGCACACATATATCACACACACATATACAATACACAGTACACTACATACATACATCATGCATGTACACACATACATCACATGTACATCACACATACATAACTTTGGAATCAGTGTAGACTGGTCATTCTTTTAATCAAAGAGGTTGCGTTTATTAAGCTAGTCACAATATGCAAAATATGTGGTTTTGTCTGAACTCCTTTTGGAGGTCTGGGCAGAAAGGAGAATCCCCAGCATTCCTTTGACATCTAGCTCCTTCTATTCACTTTCAAAGAAGTAGCCACACAAAAAGAACCCTCCATAATAGCTCACTGTGTTTATTCTCCACTACATTTAAAGTGAGTGCCGCAACTCTAACAGCTAAATGATCATTTTTGCAAGTGATATAATATATAATCAAGTACTTAACAATGCTGTGTGTGTCAAAATGCTTATGACTGAAGATGACCCGTCAGGATCTAAACGACGGTACGCTGTACATCCTGTGCAGATGAACTTAGCTGCATCAGTGGCCAGCAGTACTCTTCTACTTTCTCTATTTATAACCAACATTTTGTTGTTGTTGTTTGTTCATTTTGTTTTTCCTTCTTGACTCATTTCTGACTAATGCGACGTGGTTTCCAAATTTTTGTGTGCTAAGTTGCTGTAAAATGTACTAGCACAGTCTCCTGGAATTTAGTGAACCCCCCCCATTTTCCACTTGTCGAGAAAATCACCAGTTGCACCCTTTTATATGTGACTTGCTAATTTAAGCACTGGCAGGTGACTTATTGCTGTGGTATCTGGTCTTTTTTAAGCATTTTATGGTATATTCCTCTCCCTCTAGAGGGTTGCAAGAACACTGTTAGCTACCTCTTCTAATGACAGACAGAAAACAGACAGACAAACAGACAGGATGACTACTATAACCTTCTCGCGCATGCGCACTGAGGGTTAATAAAGAATGTCCAAATTAATATTGAAATTTTCTTGTCTCTAATGCTGAACAGTGTGAAGGCTACAGTTATGCTGCAAATAACATTAGAATTATGTAACATTAACAACTTGATATCCTCGTGATTCATAATTAACATATCTCAGCAGTCAAATAATGAGTTTATTAGGTTATATAACTAATGGCCTCATGCAGACATCCCTACTGTATTTGGGATTGCTTTGCAGTAGTGACTGATATGTCTGATGAGATTGGTGAACTTGTGGCTTGCATACCAAGATCACTCAAAACACTCAAGGAACAGCTGTTGAGTGTAGATGTCTATGATGATTAGTGGTCAAAGATTTGAAGCTCTTTCCACCCCCAACCCCCAAACCAAGGCTAATACTCTGTTTGATATCAGTTTAGCTATGCCATCCATATGATGGAATGCTTTAGTAAAAATTGACAAAATAATTGTTTGGTGGCAGTATGATACAGCAAGTAGAAGTGTAAGCAATTCAGTATCAATATTATTACTTACTGTAGCAATAATCAATAGTAACAGCAATAATATCAATAACAACAACAACAAAATAATAATAATAATGTTGGTAATAATAACAATAGTAATGACAATAATAATAGTTAAAATAATAGTAACAATAATTATATTAATACTTTTTTTTAATTATTATTGTTATTATTAATTTTATTGTTATTATTATTATTGTTGTTATTGTTATTATTATTTTATTACTATTATTTTTATTATTATGTTATTACTATTATTGGTGAGTGAGCGGAATGAGTGAATTACTCTCAGGGGTAACACAATTGAAAATCAGGGATATTTGTTTGTTACAAGCGAGCGGAGCGAGCGAGACAGTATTAGGGGTGGACAATGCAAAATCGGGTATATGTTATATATATATGTATATATGTATGTATGCCTTTAAACGCGTGCGTGGGTGCTGGGTTTTTTCCATAAAAACACGGCTTTTTATGCTTGACCCTACTTTCTTCTGATACTACAGCTTTAAGCAAGTCTCACTTGAAACTTGGACTCCAAATTGTGAGATAATTCCTTCAAAGCACTTGTTTTTCAAGTCTCAAAAGTTACTGCGAACCGTTACTATGGCATTGAAACCCTTTACCAAACATAATTTGAAAAACCTCGTCGTTTTTTGGGTCTGCTAAATGCCGCTTGTTGGTTGTCAAGTGCCACTGTTAGCCAGAGCGGCTAAATATTAAAACCAAGGAGGCCACCATTACTTGGGAGAAGCTGAGGTAAGTACGTAGTTCTATATTAGTTAGCTAAAATTAACTCTGGCTGTGTTTTTTTGGTAGAGCTGTGAGCTTGTTGACCAGTTACTAGTAATTGAGGTAGTCAGAATGGCTTAAATTGGATACTACAAAAGTTATCACTATTCCTGAAATTGAGGTGAGAGTGTAATTCTGTATATGGTCAACTACTATTTACTTTATTGCATGAACTAAGCTAAAGTATATTATGTAACACTATATGGGTGTAGAAAGCAATTTTAAGTGGCCAATCAAGCAGTCACAATTGCCACACCTACAATATTGGGTGTGGTTTAGTTTGTTTAAATGTACTTAATAAAAAATTGACATATTAGTAAATAAATGATGTAAAATTGATGAAAGCATGATAAATACTAATCAATCATACCCATTAGCTAATTATACCTTGTCAAGGAATATTTTTTAAGTTTGACAGAATCTTACAGAGAATTCTCCATAACAAGGGAGGCAGAAACAGGTGACACCAGTGGTAAATAGTTTATGTAACCTAACTGTATTTATCATGCTTTACATCATTTATTTACTAATATGTCAATTTTTTATTGAGTACATTTAAACAAACTAAACCACTCCCAATATTATGTCCAAGTTGAGTTGGCACGACCGCAAGCACGGTAATTGAGGAATGCATTTAGTACTTTACCGGAAGCAATTTAGTCATGTGAATCCAAGTCAATTAAGGGCGCAAATGTCAACGTTGCACGTGAAAAAGGGGCAGTAGCACAGGTGCGCATTAATACTGTAACTGTTGTAAGAAAGAAATTTAGTGAAGTTCATGGAGTTTTTCGGGCGCTGTACAGCTCATCTCGTCTGTTTTCAATTATGTTTGTTTCTTACGCGCAGATAGTGTATAGCAGATGGAAAACGCAAACTGGTGGGGCGTTCTTCTAAAGAGACAGGATTAAAATCAGTCGATTCTACCTACTGTGTCCCAAGAAATATTCTGATATTCACAGGATTCAGCAGTACAGCACTGTTAACTTGTAGCTAAATAAAATTATCAATTGTTTTATTTATTTATAATCATGTATATGAAAATTGTTGAAATGATAGAATTTAAGTAGTACACATACACAAAATATAGTTGTGATCCGAGTTGAATGTGGAGTGCTGCCTGAGTTGGTCCTAATCAACGGCATCTATAGTAATGGTTACTACGGCAATGAATCCCTTTCTTTAACATATATATGTAATTTAAAAACTCGACGTTTTTTAGTATCTTGACTGTCAGAAGTTAAAATCAAACGTTTAACGATAGTTTAGATTTAGGCTCGCTCGCCATTTGTGCTCAAGCACATCACTAAGTTATAATTATTATCACTAAGGCAGTTGACAGAATAATTACTTTAAGAATTTGTAAGCTCAAATTCATGTCATAATCAGTCTTTTTTTTTTCAGTACGTTCTGTACCCGATCGGGATTATCCCTTTTTGCAGATCAGTTGGCATTGTGTTGTGGTTGATATATTGGTGTAGCATACCATCAGACTCTCCAGCCACTATGATTGTAGTTAAGTCGCTGCCACTAGGGTCGAATTTTGCTGTGCCAGAGCTCTCAATAAGTTGGCAGCAATGTAGCTAATATGTTAACTAGGTTGTTGTTTGGAGCAATGGCTTTTAACGCATTTCATCTGAACCAGTGACATACTCACAAACTCAACTTTAATATAAATAGCACATGCACAGGACATGACGTAAGTATTCACAAATACACAAATCATACCAATATGCACATATACCAAAACTTGACACTTGTTCACCACAATTGGTGGCAGCTTTTTAAGCCTTGGCTTATGCAAGGGTATACACTCCCACCATCCCGATTTTGGTGCGACTGTTGCAAATTTGATAATTGATCTTGCCATCACAATTTTACATATCTGTGTCCAGCTTTTACCTGGAAGTCAGCCCTCCAATCACACATAGCTCTTTAACTCCGAAGTATTCTTACAAAGTAATTTAGCAACATGCCTTAATGTCCAAGGTGGTAGTCATCACCATATTAAGCTCAGCCTAACTGATCTCACTCAATTATTCTTCTTAGTTTTTTTCATTTACAGCGCCTGTTTTCTGATGTAGAATACCACTGTGTGTGCAATTAGTTAGTCATGAATCAAATATAATATAGATAAATAAATCATTTAATCACTATATATACCCACACATATAATACAAAAGAGAGAGCTTACCTTTGATCTGTATGTGAAAATATATATATATATATATATATATATATATATATATATATATATATTTGTTGTGATAGTGAATATAAGAAATAATTCATATCAATGCATCATTTCAGCGAAATTCACTAGTAATAATATACTTGGTTATGCATTTTGCAAAGTATTTTAGTGAGCTAACTATATAGTTCTGAAAGTATGGAACTATAGCATGGCAATAATGTACATATTCTGTATTTAATATACCATATCATTTTTAGTATAAATTATTTGTGGTTTGTTTGTTTGTTTCTTTGACAGCTTATTCAACTTCTTCTTACAGTACATCATGTAAGTGGTTTAATCATGGCAATGAAAACAGTCTCCATGTTAAGAAAAGTGAGTGTTTCAGTTTTAATTTTTTGTTTTAATAGCACCCACAACAACTGGTAGTCTGAGGTTGGCATCTTCCTATTCAAGTAGCTACTACTCCTCTTCGAGTGGAGGTCGTTTAGAAATCTACTACTACTACAGAGGTTACTATGCATGGAGGCCATTTTGCAGTACTTATTTCAACAGTCATGAAGCAGATTTAGCATGCAAAAGACTTGGCTACCGAAGTGCCTCGAGCTATGGAAGAGTAGGAAATTTGGGGTGAGTAATAAACTTACTCCAATTTAGGGCAAGTGAATGAAGTTAAAACTTCATAAGTACAGTAGACCCTCAGTTATCCGAACACCTCAGGACCGAGGGTTGTTCGGATATTTGAAATGTTCGGATATTCTAAATAAGTCATTTTGAATGGGGTCTTAATCTCTTATCTATTTAATGCACAGCAAAATTCCAATGAATATCATTATATTTCCCAAAAATGGTGTTCGGATTAGCGAGAAATGTCAAATGAATTAGGTAAAGTTAATTGTACTATATCAAAGATACAGCCATTGCCACATTGGATGTTTTTTTTAAATATTTTTAACGAATTTTTTTGGACTTAGTACAATTCCAGTCTTTCTCCTCACACTTACACTCTTACCACCTTAGAAATTTCTTTACTAATACTTCTCACTTACCATTCATCACATTTTCTTTCATACCTTTTGCTTCCAACGTATTCTATATCATCATCATCTAGATATTCTGAGCTCACGGAAGGGAAACATCGTCCTTTATTAAAGTTACAGAAGAAGGTTAAGTAATTCAAATGGCAAAGCAGCTCACTCAGATCATCACTCATTGGAGTGAGTAAATAAAACATAAACCAACAATATCATGCTCATATGACGCCATATTTCCGGGAAAGCTATTAGACATAAAAGTTACAGTCACGTTCTTGGAAGAACTGTTTCTCACACTATTTGTCACTTTTTCCTTTATGAAAATACAACTAAAGCTGATTGTTTTACCTGGAATGTTTACTTTCATCACCTCTTCAACATTGCTGCTGGTACCTTAGCTACCTGAAACACTATATTTGTTCTCAAGTTGAAACTTGTAGTTTTCTCCACTAGAGGTGAAGTGACCACTTTAGTGGGCAAGTCCAACTTGCACCATGGTGGCTATACATCTCCTCTCCCCATCTCTCTCGCTTTCTCTGTCTGTTTTAGCCCAGCTACCTCAGTTATTATACCTATTAAGATATATGTAATAGAAGCTTACATTAGCAGTCTTCTGGATGCCCTAGCTAAAATTTATCGGGGAGGGGGGGGGGGGGGGGGGGGGGGGGGGGGAGAAAGTGATTTGTGAATGTATTTTACATTTACATTTTATTCTAATTATTAGCTTTTACTAACTTTTCAATTACATTACAGGTATTCTCGCAGCAGTTCAACATACTCTATCATAGCCAATTGCTACAGTTACAGTACCAGATTTGATTCTTGCTCAAAGTCAGTCACTTCAAGTTGTTCTACCTACTATAACATCGCAATTAATTGTGTGGGCACTAGTAGTGGTAAGTTGTTACTTTTGGTAATAAACAAATAGCAATATTGCGTGTGAGTCATAGTATAATTGTGTAGTAGTTTCTGTTCAACACTGGTATGGCTTGGCATAATTTGTGTGTTGGTATCATACAATAAAATCAAGTTCTCGTGCTTTTCTTTTTGCTTATTACAAATTATGCTTACAATAAGATCAGTGTATTTGAACAATTTTATTTTGTAAACTGATATAGTATATCCCTTCACCGTCCACGCCATATTGCGTTCTGAATTTGGCAGACTAATCTCCATATAAAAAAAAAATTGATTATCCAATATAACATTTCCATTTTTTTTGTTATACATTGCTCTGACATAGTACACTTCCTCTAAAAAAATCGAAATGATAGCGCAGGTATTTAATTTTTTTACGTTTAAAAAAAAAATATGGCTGCTGAAACACTAACCGTTGAGTTGTCTCTACGCCCGAAAATATTTTATAGTACGAGGTTCAGAAGGTCAGAATCTATCAGATAGAAGACGGCTAAACCAAGTATTCCGTCTGAACTCTACAGCAGCTCTGAGGTCGTCAGAAATTGAGTTTCAGTTAGTGCTGTTGGTAACGGTAACTTCGAATTTTTTGCCATTCTTTGTGCGGACTAATAAACAGTTTTGTCTGAAATGTATCTCTTACTGAATAACTGTGCAGAAAAATAATTTTTAAAAATAAAAACATTGCATTTTCATGGGTTACCAAAATGTTGTCATAAACTCGGCAGTGAAAGGAATATACACTTATAGTAATAACAGTATCATTGTTTTGTGAGCTGTGTAACAGTTATATTGACTGTCATTGTACAACCTCATTTGAATAATGTAGCATAGGCTGCCAATTATCGACTAGAAGTTCTGCCAATTCGTATTTCTCGAAGGTCGCGGTTCTGGAGTGTTTAAGTTTATAACCAATGGAAACTACGATCCTTACCCTAGAATTTCATTATTGACTTCCATGTACAATTGGACAGGTGTTGTAGCTACTGTTGGTTATATCGGGTCATCTCCGTTTTCTTTTATCGACGACCTATACCAATTATCATTTTCCATTCATTTTGTATTGCTCAATTATCGACGGTCAACCCGATTTTTAAAAATAGCTAATCAATGATAAAAAATTACACAATAACAAATCATATTGTTATGTTGAATACAGTTCTGAAGCGTGTTATGAAGAAAAAAATTATGGAACAGAAAATAAGTTAATGCAAAAAGGATAAAATCGTTCTTCACCCTCAATGAATAATGATATCCTCCAAGCACTGTTCGTGCACCCAACGGCCACAACCACACTCTAACCATTCTTTTCCATCCTTGCAAAATGGCTCATAGCAGAATGAGTATTCACAATAATCTGCATCAAGATCTGGCTCTTGAGATGAATTAGCTTGTCCATCTGACTCTGGATCATTAGAAGTGCAAGGCAAAGATGGCCCTAACTGATGTATCACACTAGATACACTACAAGAAACAGATGGAAATACAGCAGGCTGCATAACAGAATTTGAAGTATACGATGAGGAATTACTCATGGAAGTGCTCGAAGAACTTCTTGTTATGTGCTTCTTTGTAACCGCTTGTTTCTTAGTAACAATAGCTTCTTTTTTACAAATGACAGTAGTTCTCTCTTTTTTTCCTGCTCTAAACGAATTTCCTTCTTCTTCGCAAGTTCTTCTCTTTCCAATCTCTTTCTTTCTCGTTCTTTCTTTCACTCCTCCTTTTCAATTGCCTCCTGTTCCTTCTTGTGCTTCTTTGCTTCTAACATTTCCACACACTCTGCACTAGTCAACACTCTAGCTTTGCCAGTTTTCACCTCTTTCGGTGGTGCAGGAACAACTTCTAGATGCTTACACAAAGGTGACTTAAACCTTGCTGATTATTTCGGTGTATCACCTGGAAGAAGATTAGTAACTGAAGCTAGAGGTAACCGTTTGGCCGGACTGGAGACACTAGCAGAGTTTGCCACTGTAGATTGCACACTAACAATAGAAGAATAGAGAGGAGAGGCACATGAAACTGGATCGGGTGTGTCTAAATTAGTGTTAATATTATCTTTGTCACTAGATGGTACGATCTTCAAGATGAGGAATACTCGAAGTGGCTGGAAATTAATCATCCATTGCCAATTAGTGAGTCTTTTCAACTTGATGAAATTTCTATTATTTCAGCTCTTATGAAGATTGATGAGTCAGGGAATAATCATAGCAGCTCACCTGTTTCTTCTCCAAAGTCTTTACATGAACATATTAGCAGTATTAACTCCTTCCTCAAAGCGTCGTTTGAACAAATCTTCTTTCTCAGAGCTGAAATTACATCCACCTCCCACAAGTGACTCTGACTGGCATTTTAGAGTGTTACTCAGTATTTTCTCATTACAATCCGATTTTTTTTTCTGCCTGATTTCAACTGTGCCGTCAGTTCCTGGACATCGCTTTAAAAGACGGTCTGGGTTAAAGGAATAATTCCAGCCTTTTCAAATCCACTACAAATATTTGCTGGCAAGCACGTTTTAAGCCAAGCCTGAGCAAACAGAGAAGAAAAATTAAATTTAGTTATTGCTTTACGAGGCGTTGTCTGAATAAAATCATGACACACATTACCCCAATTTTTTTCAGAGGGCCAAAAAAACTAACGTCAAGAGGCTGTGCTTCATGTGTGGTGTGGGGTGGAAGGCAAAAGATAATTACTGAGTGGTCACGAGCAAAGTGTATAGACTTAGGATCAAAGTGAGAACTATGGCCATCCACTAAAAGTAATAATGGACAGCCTGGTATGGCATGAACCAAAAAAATGTTCCTCAAGCCACCCCAAAAATAAACCTTGATCTGTCCACCCACTATCACTTAAGCCGTATCGAGTCCCACTTACTTCACCGCGAGTCCAAAGGTTGTTTAGCTGTTTTGCAGCAAAGACAACAAACGGAGGAATTACTTGGCCAGTTCCATTAACATCCAAGAGCTGTTACTTGGCTTTTGGACCTAGAACACTGGTAACGCACTTTTTTTTTTGTCCCCGAAGTGCAACAACTTTAGGCGGTCATGGATTTAAAGGGAGACCATGGACTCGTCCTTATTATAAATTTGCTCACGATGTGATTTTAAATCATTTTCTTCCAGAATTGTATTTAAAAGATCAAAATATGTTTTTAAGTTGCTTTCATTCATTGCATTCATTATAGCATACCCTGTAGAATCCCCACTTCGAAGAGAAAGTTTAGGATGACGTAGTAAGAAACGTCGCCACCTGCCATCACTAATACGTGAACTACGCAGCACTCCCTAATCAATGGCAACTTTCTCAGCAATCAATTTTACCTGTTGCCTGGTTTTTCCATATCCGACTTTATTTGCTTCGGACAGGTAATCCACCAACTGCTTCTTCAGAACAGCTCAAGTAGGGACTGGACCTGGATTGGTTCCATGCTGAACTCTGCCTGACAGCCTGTCTTTAAGTGTGGTCACAGGAATTCCATGATCTCTAGCAGCAGAACTAATTGAAATAGCTGTAGAATCCAATATAGATTTAATATCTGAACATTTGTCCATTGCTTTTTAGAAAATGGCCTTTTTGTGGACTGAACTAAAGAAACTGGAGAGCGGTGATGCGGTGGACTTTTTTTACCCTTCTTCTTGGAGTGCAGGGGAGCCATGACCTGCAATTAGCAAAGTATTAGCTAGTAGGAAGATTAATCCTTAACTTTCTTACCAAAATGAGGGCACGGCTGGCAAACAAAGCTATAACAACAACACTACAAGCTGTTTGCAAAAAAGATGACCGTATAATGCCGCCGTATACTGTTTTGTTCCCATAAATTATACTCGTCGATAATTAGGCTGGAAATGGACGATAATACGTACTGGTCAATATTTGGCGGCTTACACTATTATTCAGAATTTGTTGTATATAGCAATATTTCAATTTTATCCTTTGCTTCATTCAGTATTATTGTATTTCTTCATAGGTTCTTCTGCTGATGTTGCTGGTATTGTTGCTGGTATATATATAGGAATTCCTCTACTGGTCCTGTTTATATGCTTCGGGATATCCATTATTTCAGGAGTCCTTTATTTCAAGTGTTACAAGAGGCAACGTTCTGGTGTGAGGACAAGAAATGTTGCTGAAAATCTCCCAGACTACAAAATGTCAGAGGTTGCTGCTAAAGAGAGTAATATAACAGCTTATGTAAGCACTTCAGCCTCTTATGTAGGTGGCCCAGCCCCTCCCTACACTGCAACTGCATACTCCTCACAACCACAGCAGCAAAAGCCTCCAGCAGCTTATGTAGGTGCTCCAGCAGCTGTTGTAGGTGCCCCAGCCCCTCCCTACACTCCAGCTGCATATACTGCTCAACCACAGCAACAGCAGCAGGGAGGAATTCAAGCCAGTGGTGGTTATGGTGGTGGTTATGGTGGCAGTGTTGCTTATTGAGAAGACTGGAATTTGGCTGACTGAAATATAAGACATTTGTGTCCTGAATTAGTTTTTGTAGCAAAAGAAACTATAATTAGTGACTGTAGTTGTTCTGCCTTGAGTATAGTTATACATGCATTTTGTTAAATACCAATGTGCTAATGATATAATAATAAACCCATATAATTATATATATATAATATATAGTGTGGGGGGAAAATTCCTATTGGCAACCAGAATTATCATCTCATCATTCCTTTACCTAGTAAACTTTTACCCTTTAATGGGCTGGCCACACCCCATAGTCATGTTATGACCATGTGTAGTCTGATTGGAAGAAGAGTTAGCTACCTACTCTTTGGTAGCTGACTGTGAAGATAGAAGGCATGCCCCCAGCCACTCCATGTGCTGCTGCTATGAGCATGTCAAGCTGGAGACACTCACACAAAAAAAGATAGCCCCAAGGAGCAGAGTTGAGTATCAGGTGAGATGACACATGCAGCTGTGGAATAAATAAGATCAGACCAAGAGCCAGGCAGTGCATCAATGGCAACTCTGATTTTTGAGGGCTGACCTCAAACAAATTGCAGCTGTTTGCATTATCTTTCTGATTGTAAAGTCTCAAGTCAACAGTTCCAGCCAGGCAGAAGCATTCGGTAGGGGAGCCAGCAAGCCAAGACAGATGTGGAAGCAGCATATTTTGTGACTCCAGTGCTTTTTTTGTGTGACTCCAGTGCTTAAGCACTGGAGTCACAAAATATGCTGCTTCCACATCTGTCATGGCTTGCTGGCTCCCCTACCGAATGCTTCTGCCTGGCTGGAACTGTTGACTTGAGACTTTACAATTGAACCTGTCTTTGATTCTTAACTTCAGCAACTGTCACATTAGCATGCTAAAACTGTAGGACACAAAATAGACAAGTGATCTGGTAAACGATCACTACCAGTTCTAAAGTCAACAGTAGCCTGAATGTAAGCAAGCAGGAACAACCCTTTACTGACCCTGGCCTAGCGAGACTACCCTTTGCTCGCTCCACTATGGGAACCATTACCTGTAGTAGTGGTTCTATGCTAGGCCTTGAAAATTCGCTCTTGTATTTCTCATATTACTAGCATTTATGGTTCTTAAGCCTGAGGTATTTGCCACATAAATGACTATTATTTTACGTACACAAAAATATAAGTGTAAACCTTGGATCACCTGAAATTAATAAATTCGCTACAACTAGTTATTGGTGTGATTTTTAAACCTGCCTCCAAACATGCCCAGCTATGAATCATTCAACACGAGTGTCTCCTGTGGAAAAGTTTTCAAGCCATGTGGAAATGTTTTTATGCCATGTGGAAAAGTTTTCTTGCCACGTGGAAAAGGTTTCTTGCCATGTGGAAAAGTTTTCATGCCATTGGAAAGTTTTCATGCCACGTGGAAAGTGGTTTTCAACATAATCTTGACAGCGTCAGCACGCGCTAGCGCAACAGTAACGCTAACAAACAGATAACTTCTATAATGGTCATTTTAAGTTTCAATTGATATCGTACACATCGAGTTGTAAGTTTGCTGTATAGACTTACCCCGTTCTTGTACATTATAGTGTAGTTATTTAACTAGTTTTTATCCAATACCACAAAACCTTGATCCGTAAATTGGTCGATAACATAACCTATTCATAATATAGAATAGAATATTTATTTTTATCTTATACTTAAGACTTTTGTGAAATTTATAGTATAATACCAGAAATTGCTGTAGCCTCTACATTATAGATACAGTATGTAGTATTGTGTAACGAACAAGTTTTTTTAAGAGTTCACAATAGCTATTGGTTGGTACTGGCTAGATATTTGATGATGGCAACTATAATATACACGCAAAAATTATAAAGTTAGGAACACCTGAAAAATAGATAAGGAATATCAAAGAGTAAATCACACAGCGACACCCAAACTAGTTTGGCCATAAATCATTTCAAGGACTGAGCTCCATGACTGTCTTTTGCGCATAATTGGCGAGCGAGCGTAGCGAGCGAGACACTTACAGGGGTAAAAATGAAAAAATCGGGGATGTTTGTTTATTTATTGGCGAGCGAGCGTAGCGAGCGAGACACTTACAGGGGTAAAAATGAAAAAATCGGGGATGTTTGTTTTGGCGAGCGAGCGAGACACTTACAGGGGTAACACAATCGAAAATCGGGGATGTTTATTTATATATATGGACGTACGTATGTCATTTTGTACTTTGACCCTCGCGTTTTTGTGTTAGTTATGTGGTCGACCCCGTCCCAAATTGCACTAAACAGAATCCTCTGGTTTATCGATCAGTACCCGTATCACCCTAGAAATTGAATTGTTTACCGTTTGAATTCTTTTGCGGGTGCAGTTTTTCTATTTGAGTTAGTGGCGGTGGTAAGTCAAATGCGCTCTTTGTCATGGTTATAAGCCGTGCGCAACAGTATTTACTTGAAAATACATTGTCCACTAGACTACTGCGAAGGTAAGTCTGTGTAGGTTCATGTCCAGTTGTGTCAAAGCATTGTGTGTTACAACCACAACTTAGCTAAAGAATATCACAAAGAAAACTTTTAAATAACGTGTATTGTTTTGTTGTTGTTTTTTTCCTTCAATTCAAGCAGTTGCAGAGAGTTGTTACTATGGCACTGAAATCCCTTTACCCTGTATGCTAAATAAAAAAAACTGGACTTTATCAGTAGCTTCAGTGTTAGAAGTTAAAATCATTCATATAAAAATAGTATAGTCTTTAGGCTCGCTCGCCATTTGTGCTCAAGCACACCACTAGTTAGATATATGTATGGACGTACGTATGTCATTTTGTACTTTGACCCTCGCGTTTTTGTGTTAGTTATGTGGTCCACCCCGTCCCAAATTGCACTAAACAGAATCCTCTGGTTTATCGATCAGTACCCGTATCACCCTAGAAATTGAATTGTTTACCGTTTTGAATTCTTTTGCGGGTGCAGTTCAAACTTGAAAACTTAAGGGACTTCCATTTCTATTCGAGTTAGTGGCGGTGGTAAGTCAATGCGCTCTTTGTCATGGTTATAAGCCGTGCGCAACAGGAAGGTAAGTCTGTGTAGGTGCATGTCCAGTTGTGTCAAAGCATTGTGTGTTACAACCACTACTTACCTAAAGAATATCACAAAGAAAACTTTTAAATAACGTGTATTGTTTGGTTGTTTTTTCTTTCCAAGCAGTTGCAGAGAGTTGTTACTATGGCACTGAAATCCCTTTACCCTGTATGCTAAATGTAAAAACTGGATCGTATTTTCAGTAGCTTCAGTATTAGAAGTCAAAATCATTCATATAAAAATAGTATAGTCTTTAGGCTCGCTCGCCATTTGTGCTCAAGCACATCACTAGTTTATTTATATATATGTTTGGACGTATGTATGTCATTTTGTACTTTGACCCTCCGTATTTTTGTGTTCGCTCGGCGTTCGACCCCGTCCCAAACTTCACTAAACAGAATCCTCTGGTTTAGCGACCATTACCCGTATCACCTTAGAAATTGAATTGTTTACCGCTTTGAATTGTTTTGCGGGTGCTGGGAGCTCCATTTCTATTCGAGTTAGTGGCGGTGGTAAGTTAATACACTATTTGTCACAGTTGTAGCACTACTCAACAGCATTTACTTGACAATTCATTGTCCACTAGACGAACCACGAAGGTAAGTCTTGCGTAGGTATGTTCAGTTATGTGAAAGTATTGTGCGTTACAACTACTATTAAGAATATCACAAAGAAAATTTTAAATAACGTGACTTGATTTTGTTACTTCTTTTTCAATTCAAACAGTTGAGGGGAGTGGTTACTATGGCATTGAATCCCCTTTACCGTATATTAGTAATTTAGCAACTCAACTTTATTTTAGTAGTTTGAGTAACAACAGTGTAGTTTAAAGCTCGCTCGCCATTTGTGCTCAAGCACACCACTAGTAGAACAGGTACTATGTGGAAAGGGATGATCGAAATACTTTAGTTAGCGTCCGCACGTGCGCAGCACTAAGGCTAACGCACCTAAACTATTTGAATGAGGATGATTTGTGTTTGATCGATATCGTAAAAGTTGATCCGTAAGTGTGTTGTATAGATTTATCCTTTCATCTACTTTAAAATCGAGGTAATTAATTATACTAAGATGCAGTTTTAATTTGATAAAGTAATATTACTTACATTATAAAAAGATTTACTCATATTGTTGGTTAAAGTGTATTTTATTGAATAATGTTTAATACTTCAGTAAAATTTATAGTACAATGCCAGCATTTGCTGCAGATTCAGTGTAGCAAACACGATTTTTTTATGCAGCTCATCAGATTCTTCCCAGCTCTTGAAGAGGTTCTCTAGATGTCCTAATTTTTATTTGCTAAAATGACTTCAATTTAGCTCTTTGGTTTAACTTGAAGAGATGACAAGACATATGTAATGTAGAAAATAAAGAGGAACAACTTGCTAATATAAAGCTTGTATGAGCCTAACATTTTACTTTCTGACTTCTTACATTGCTAGCACTGGTTCTTAGACCCTGTGATGTTAGCCACATAAATAGCTACTATATATAGCTAGCAACTGACACGAAACTATTACAGCGGAAAGTTATGAACTAGGTGTTGTTTTAGTCAGCTAAAACTAAAACCAAACCCCCTAAGTGTTGGGGTAATTTGTATTTGGTAAGAAAACTAAAACTTGTTTGGCAAAAACTACAGCACTACTTTTCTATGGAGTCCCATTTGAAGAATTTGAGGAGCAACACAAGAACTAAAATTAAAATTGATACTACATCTTTTATATGAGGAAGAAATACTAATACTAAATAATCTTTAGTTAGCATTAGGGGGAACAACTAAGCCTTTACTAAAAAATATTGAAATTTAGGAACAAAAACAACACTGCAGGAACACCTGAAATTAATAAGTTCACTTCAGCTATTGGCAAAAAGAATGCACCCAAATTTGTCTCGCCAGAATCATTCAAGGACTGGACCCTATATAAATGTCGTCTGAGGAAAAATTTCGTGCCGAGTGGAAATTGCTCATTGGCGAGCGAGCGAGACAGTATTAGGGGTGGATAATGCAAAATCGGGTACATGTTATGTATGGATGGTACGTACGTGTGCTCCTTAAACGCGCGCGCTGGGAACTTTTTTCTCCAAAAAACACGGCTTTTTAGGCTTGACCACAGTTTATTCTAAAACTACAGCATTAAGCAAGCCTTACTTTATACTTAATCTCCGAAGTGTGAGAAAATTCCTGCGAAAACCCTTGCTTTTCAAGACACAAAAAGTTGATTCGACCGGTTACTATGGCATTGAAGACCCTTTTCCAGACTTAATTTCAAAACTTCGCCGTTTTAGGGGAGTGCCGATTGTTGTTGTCAAACACAAGGCCGTCGGAACCGCTGAGGCTGGTGAGGTTTCAGCCTCTCCACTTTTTTGCCGAAGTGGGCGTGGTTTTGTTTGCGCGAGCGCTTATTATCACGTTGCTTTTTAGCTTAGGTAAAAATGGCATCGATGTTGGAGTCCAAAGGTGAACTATGATTACTTAATTTTCCACACCATTGACTTTGTATACCAAACTCAAATTAGTATTCTATTCAATTTATTCAACTTATGAAAGTCTACCTGCATACAATGTTTTTTCTTTTTTCCTGTGTATTTTACTGTCACCACCCCACCTTGAGCATGCCTATAAAACTACCAGTCATTCAGTCATTTTTTAGTTGTTGTTCTTGTTTCTAGTCGTTGTGATTACATTATATTGAAGAACCTCGTGAACCAACCTTACCAATACCTAGCTAACCACCATTGTGAGTGTAGCCAGAGCTAAAATACAGTCAACTAGCTACTAAAGTTTTGGCTGCATTCAATCATCCATGAAGCCTAGAAAGCTGCAAGTGCCAGTAGTTGGAACAGAGCCGCACCAGCCATCCTCTCCTCCATTCAAGTTCCCAAGGAGAGAATTTGGGAAGAAAAATGTCATAAAAAGATCGTTTTTGCCCCAGTGGTTCCAAAGGTGGCCTTGGCTTCATTATTGTGAAGATATGGATGCAGCATTCTGCTTCATTTGTGTGAAAGCCTACTCTGAGTATAAGCTTAATTCAGTAAGTAATCTTGAAACCACCTATTATTTCATCTGGCTACACTAATTGGAAGGATGCATGTGTTAAATTTCCAAACCATGAGTCCAGTAGATGCCATAAGGATGCAGTACTGAAGACCATTACTCTCCCTGCAACTACCAAGGATATAGGTGTTTTTTTTTTTAATTACTATCAAATGTCCGGTTCTTAGCTAGGCAAGCATATACCTCTTCAAGGAGGTGGGGATGAAAGTAATTCCAATTACATGCAATTGCTTAAATTCCATGGGGAAGATGACTCTAGGGTATTTCAATTGATAAAAAAGAAAACAGATAAGTATACATCTGGTGATATGCAAAATGAAATGATTAATGTAATGGCACTTCAAGCCCTTCAAGAGGTTGCCAGTTTAATACATTCAGCATCTTTTGTTACCTTGATGGTTGATGAAACAACTGATGCTTCAAATAGTGAGCAAGTTGTATTGTGTATTCGTTGGGTTGATGCTAACTTTGAAGTCCATGAAGACTTCATTGGCTTGTTCATGGTGGATGCAATTGATGCTGATACGATTATTGCAGTAATATTTGATATTCTTAGGCGTTTAAATCTTTCTATTGCCAAAGTAAGAGGGCAGTGTTACGATGGTGCTGCTACAATGTCAGGTAAAAATGCTGGAGTAGTTGCTAGAGTATTAAAAGAAGAGCCTAAAGCTTTGTACACACACTGCTATGGCCATTCTCTCAGCCTTGCATGTGGAGATGCAATCAAACATTCTAAAATTATGAAAGATTCACTTGATACAATTCATGAAATCACAAAACTTATTAAGAAGTCCCCACGTAGAGATACATTGTTTGAGAAACTGAAAAGTGAGTTGGCCCCTGATACACCTGGTGTTAGAGTTCTTTGTCCAACGATGGACAGTAAGGGCAGACTCCTTAAAGAGTATCTTAGACAATTTTGAAGTTCTTCAAGAATTGTGGGAAGAAGCTATTGACTTAGTGAAAGACACTGAAATGAAGGCTCGTATAAAATGGAGTTGCATCTCAAATTGACTTTTGATTATTATTTTGGAATTTGGTTAGGGCATTTGATTCTTAAACACAGTGATAACTTGAGCAGAGCATTGCAAAAGAGTGACATATCAGCCTCAGAAGGTCAGGAAGTGGCCTCCATGACTTTGAAAGTTCTTAAATCTATACGTTCTGATGACATGTTTAAGTTCTTTTGGGAAAAGATTTGTATAGAGGTTGAACATTTTAGTATTTCACCACCAGGTTTACCATGTCGTCGTAAAGCTCCTCGACGATTCGAAGAAGGAGATGCAGAGAGTGTGTTTCCTGAAACACCAGAGGACAACTACAGACCCATCTACTTTGAAGCATTGGATCTCATCACCACTTCTATTACTGATCGATTTAATCGGCCTGGTTATAATGTTTTTCATAATGTTCAAAATCTTATTCTAAAAGCAGTTCAAGGACTAGATTATGAAGCTGAGTTAAAGTGTGTGGCTAATTTCTATACGACTGATTTTAATTATGAATTATTAAGAACTCAGCTGGAGATACTGAGAGCTAATTTCACTCCAAACCAAACCTCTGTTAAAATCACTGATGTTACTGTTCTTCAAAGCAACGACTCCAGTTCAGCGAGAACTTCTATCTGAAGTGTGTCAATTGTTTCAACTCCTACTTGTAATACCAGCAACTAATGCTGTCAGCAGTGAAAAGTCCTTTAGTGCTTCACGAAGAGTGAAAACGTATTTGCGTTTGACAATGGCTCAAGACAGGCTGAATCACATCATGACTTTGCATATTCATTGAGGTCTTACTGATGATCTAAGCTTGATTGAAAGTGCTAACCGATTTATTCATGGAAGTGATCACAGAGAACAGATTTTTGGGAAATTTGTGGCAACTGATATTAAAAAATGTGATTTAAACTTTTTATTTGTAAACATAAATTAAATTTTCTTGAACAGTGTTTGAAACTTTTTTAAAAAAATATAAATTAAATTTTCTTGGCTAATAATTGGCCATGATTATTTGTAAATATCAATTAAATTTTCTTGACTAATATTGGCCTCACCACTTTGTATTTGCTTCCGACCCCCCTGAAACATCAACCATTCTGATAATCTCAATCACCAGTAACTCTTGAACAAGCTCTCAGTTACGATAAAAAATAAACCAGTGTTATTATTTATAATTTTAGCCAACAAATATGGAATTACTACTTACCTCATTCTTGAGTATTGATAGCTTCTGTAGTATCAAACTGAAGTTACTTTGTCAGAATGCTGTAATATTAAAGCTAAGGAGTCTACTATTACTCTAGGGAAGCTGAGGTAAGTACGTAATTCCATTTGTTAGCTAAATATACAAAAATAACTCTGGCCTTTCTTTTATGTAGCTAAGAGCTTGTTGTCAACAGTGACTGGTAAATTCAGATAGTCAGAATGGCTTCAATTTGATACTACGGAAGTTACCACTGCTCAAGAGAATGAGGTAAGACAGTAATTTTGTATTTTTGTGCTAAAATTGATGGTCTTTTGTTTTTGTAGCTGAGAGCTTGTTGTCAAGAATTCACGCTAATTCAGATAGTCAGAGTAACTTAAATTTGATACTACAGAAGTTATCAATACTCAGGTAATTGAGGTAAGTAGTAATTCCATATTTGTTGGCTTAAATTACAAATAATAACACTGATTTTTTTGTTTATTGTAGCTGAGAGTTTGTTCAAGAGTTACTGGTAATTGAGATTATCAAAATGGCAGATGTTTAATACTCTACAAAAGTTAACAAATTGGGTAAGAGAGTGATTTTGTATTTGTTTGCTGAAATAAAAGGTCATAACTGCTATTATAGTGTTTGCATGAACTAAGCTAAAACATAGTAACAATACTTATTTCTATGTTACCTAACTATCAGGCTCGCTCGCCATTTGTGCTCAAGCACACCACTATAGTTTATACATTATATGTTTGGATGTATGTATGTCATTTTGTACTTTGACCCTCTCATATTTTCATGTTAGCTCAGCGTTCGACCCGTCCCAGTCATCACTAAACAGAACCCTCTGGTTTATCGATCATTACCCTTATCATCCTAGAAATTGAATTGTTTACAGCTTTGAATTCTTTCGTGGGTGCAGTTTAAAACTCAAAAAACTCATAGCATTTTGCATCTATTAATGTAATTGATTCCACTAGATCTTAGAAAGGATGGCTAAATGTAACCCATACCATTCCAATATTAAATAGATTTAGTCTAAGATTAAATAGATTTAGTCTAAGATTAAATAGATTTAGTCAGACCCTTTACCCAATACACCATCAACTAATCTTCAAAAAGACCAACTATGTACAGTGCCAATTTAAATTGGTCATAACCATTTCTTTAACACAAGTGTAATACCATACCTTTACTTCACATTGGTTTGTTCAGTTGTGCAGTGGAGCACCAACCTGAAAATGATTTTGGAGAAGGGGAGGGAGGGTCCAAAAAAGTTGCGGCCAGCTAGTACATTATTATTGTAATAACAGCAAATTGTGTAATTATAACATAAAATGTGTTATATTACTGGCTAATTATCAAAACATAGTTATAATAATTGCAAATTTTTCTCGTTCAAACAGCCAATATTGGTAAAACTTAACCCCATGTTTTGCCTTCTAGGAAATCCTCTACAAGGGTCAGAGGAGAGAAGTCGAAAATGTCAGGTTAAGTTTTAATTAAAAATATTGGCTGTTAGACTGAGAAAAAATTGCAATTATTATAATTATTACAGCCAAGGATGATTAAATCATCAAAACATAATTAAGGGTCAGGAGGAGAGAAGTCGTTCAACATTTTTTACTTCTCTCCTCTGACCCTTGTAGAGGACTTCTCTAGAAGGCAAAACATGGGGTTAAGTTTTAACTAACAATATTGGCTGTTCAGTGATATGTGATAAAGTGCAATCTGTGTGTCTAATGTAATAAACTGTAATCTGTCTATGACAATAAAGTGTAATATGCCTTCCATATAACAATGTGTAATGGGTGTTCAATGTGGTAAACTTCTATGTTGAATGTGTCTTCAAAATGATTATCTACAATGTCTTTACAAATTAATAAAGTGCAATAGTCTTCAATAATAAAGCATGCAATGTGTCTTCAATGTGATAAAGTGCAATGTGTCCTCAAAATAATAAAAATGTGTCTTCAATGTGATAAATTGCAATGAGTCTTCAATGTGAAAAATTGCAATGTGTCTTCAATGTGACAAATTGCAATGTGTCTTCAATGTGATAAATTGCAATGAGTCTTCAATGTGATAAATTGCAATGTGTCTTCAATGTGATAAAGTGCAATATGTCTTCAATGTGATAAATTGCAATGAGTCTTCAATGTGATAAAGTGCAATGTGTCTACAATGTGATAAATTGCAATATGTCTACTATGTGATAAATTGCAATGTGTCTTCAATGTGATAAATTGCAATGTGTCTTCAATGTGATAAATTGCAATGTGTCTTCAATGTGATAAAGTGCAATTTGTCTTAAATATGATAAAGTGTAATGCATCTACAGAGTAATAAAGTATCGGCAGGTCTAGTGAAGCGTACCGAGGTTACCGGCGGTTAAAGGGGGAGGGGAGTCTAGTCAAGGGCCAGCTGCGCGCAGTGGCGGGAAAGGCATGAGTCCGGTAAAGGGTCGGCTGTGCGCGCAGTGGCGGGAAACGTATAAGCGAGGTGAGACCTCGGGCGGTGGGACATAAATGGAAAGTGTAAAAAGAACGAGCAAAGGAAAGATGGAAGAGAAAAATAAAAGGGAGAAGGGCGCTAAAGCGCCTAACAGAACCACAGTGGAAGACTGTGAAGAGGAAAGCCCCGCCCACCACTACCCTAAGTAGAAATGGGGAGGGAGGTCTAAGCTTTCTCCGGCAGCTCCGCCCAGTAGAGGGGTGGAGCTCCGTGACAGGATTTCAGTTGTGCTATTCGGGGGGGGCGTGGCAGCCGCAAAAGGGCGTGCTGCACGTGGGCAGGCCTTGGGCGTGGGCTCAAGGCCTGCCATATTCCCAACAGGTCCCCTTCCGGAGGTGGGGCTGGGCATAGCAAGTAAAGCCCGCCCCGCACGCGCGACTGCAAACCTTCGGCACACACTCACAGCATGGAAAGAATGGCAGGGTGAAACACGCCAAGCTATAAGAAATGGTCTTCGATTGAACCCTTCCCCTCAGAAGGTAACTTGCAATGTCTCTACAATGTGATAAAGTGATATGTGTCTACAATGATAAAGTGCAATGTGTCTACAATGTGACAAAGTACAATACATCTAAAATGTGATAAAGCGCTATGTCTCTACTATGTGTGATAATGTGGAATATGTCTAGCTACAATCTTATAAAGTACAGTGTTTAATAATGGTCAATGTGTCTACACCTGATAAAGTCTAATTGTCTATAATGCACAGAGTGCATAGCATCTATGTGATAAAATTCTATGTCTTCAATGTGTTTATAATGTGAAGATGTGTAAAGTGAAGATGTGTAATGTGTCTTCAATGTGATAAGTGTTATGTGTCTACAATAAAATAATCTTCAATTTGTCTTCAATGAAATAAAGTGCTATGTATCTACAATGTGGTAAGGTATAAATCTACTAAGTAATAATTATGAATTGATACATTTCATTAAGCTGATAACAAAATAATTAGTATTGTTAGTCCATATTTTGGTAATGTACAATATTTCGCTTGCAGAATCACAAAGAGCTCTATCTAAAGAGTGATAAGGTACACTAGTATATATATATATATATATATATATATATTATATATATATTATATATATAATATTATGACTTAGTGATAAAGTGCTATGTGCCTATAATTACATGATAAAATGTTATATGTTGAATAATGTACAATGTCTCTCACATTTTTATTGAAGTGTCTGGAATTCAGCAGATATACCTAAGAGGAAAGTGTAATAGAGCAATATCTTACCTGAATACAGTGGAACATCTGACTCACTAATGAGCAAATTACCCCAACTTTGAGCTTTCAGCTTGACCCACCCCCCTCCCCCCCCAATAAAATTTGTATTGCTTATCACCTCTTTAGACGGAAACCTCTTATTTGTGGACTGAAAGACCTGGTTTCAAATTGTTACCAGTTGGGACGTTCTACTTAGCGCATTACAAAATACATTGTTTTACAACACTGACAAAAAGTTTTTGATATCAAAATAATGAGTAACACTGAACAGCTTTCAAAGTTAAGTGAAATGAATCTTTTTTTTGTAATTAATATAACTATGATATTTATTGAGTATATAGCAAGCACAACTGTATTCTAAAGATCATTTATTGATTGTTTCATATAGCATTATTAAACCTTTGACATAGCTCTGTATTTTGTAGACATAGTAGTAGGATGTCACACTGTGTGTCACAAATTTGCTAGAATTTGATAAGTGAAGGAAAATTTTCAGGTGCTGTGATCAAATCATTGTATTGTATGATCCTAAACACTTACCTTCCTCCACATGGAGGTTAACAGTTGGTAAAGGGTATAGCTAAGCGAGACTAGTCATAAGGGAGGGTGGGGAGCTCACTTGTTTGTAGCTATCCTGAAAAAAAATTCTTTACTTCAGCACACTTCAGGTAGATCTTGAAGCTATACCTAAGTAAAATTATTTGTGCATTTTGCAACCATTAATATCGTTGATTCCACCTGATCATAGTAAGGATGGCATAAATGTAACCCATATCATTCCAAGACCAATTAGATTTAATCTAAGGGTCAGACCCTTTACTCAGTACAACAAGGGTCTGGCCTGCAAGACTATATGACTAACTGTGGGATAGTAGCTATTCTCCACTGATTATAAATAGTAATAATAACCTAGAAGTAACACTGAGGTTAGAGTGTCTGGTGTGTACATCAACTAATCTTCAAAAAGACCAACTACTGTGCAAAATTAAATTGGTCATAACCATTTCTTTTAACTCAAGTGCATACCATACTGCTGCTTATTCAGTTATGCAGTGGATCACGAACCTGAAAATGAATGGGGGGGGCAAAAACTTTGTTGCCAGATAGTACATTATTTTGTAATAACATTAGGTCTAGGAATTGTTTTTGTTCTTGCGTGCCTGGAATAGCTGCAATTACAGGGAACATGCATTGCTCGCTTCGTTATTTGTGCTATTAGAGCCATCACTAGTATTATATAATGTGTTAGCTATATGACTAGCCAATTATCAAAACATTGTTATAAATGTGTCTGGATTCACTTTCACATACTGAAACAAAAAATTCCTTTACTAGCTATATGTAACCAGGTCAATCTCACCTGTGCCATAGTGTTGCATATAAAAAAACATATTACTTCTCTTTAGAGCCGAGAAACTACATTCAGCTGAGGCATAGTGGTGACTGGAACACAGAGATCAGATTTTAGTAGATTGTGCACTCCTGTGAAAATGCTTTTGTGACATTGACTATTACAAATACAGCGAGAATAATGAATCAATACAATACTAGAGTTATGGTATTAAAGGGGAAGGGGGGCATGGCCCATGGTCCCCTCAGTCTTCAGTTCTTACTTCCCTGATAAAACAGACAGCAGCGTAGAACACTAGATAATGTCTACATACTAAGTGGTTATTAATTGATTACAAAGACGGAGATTAGATTAAGTTCTTGGTGTAGCTATGTATACAGCATTACTCACCCCGCGACAAGGTCAATGCAAGTGTATTGGTATCTTCTTATGGCTACAATAACAGCTTATACTGTTTAAAAAAATTTGTAATGTTTCCATGGTGTCAGTCCCATGGAAAAAGGAACAATCTTTTGTGAGAATTGTGTAAAGTAGTACAACATTGAAAACACAAGTATTTACTGAGTATAAGCCTCCATGAAGTCCTGGACTTATTACACATACAATGGTTGTACTGAGCACTTTATTGTGTAACAATTAAGGTGACTAAAATAATTTATACCAACCTCTTCTATAATAAAATATAGCTAGTTTGAATTTTGAACTTTCATTTCTAAACAAAATGTTTTAATAAAAACTATGCCAAATATATGCAGAAAACAGAAAAATTACATGTACAAACTTAATCATAGATATTTTTTAATTAAAGCCAGTTAAAATGAAAAAAATAAATAAATAAAGAATAAACTGTCATTATTTCCCGCAATTTACTTAGTATTTTTAACCGTAACTTTGTTATAGCATTGTTTCTGATGTAGAAGGAAACTTAGAAGCAAGATTGCTGGAGATGTGAGACTCTGCTTGCTTGGTGAGGACTGGGAAAAGTTTCGGAAAGTATTGTAGTAAGAGGCAAGAACAAGGAATTATTATCGTCAGTAAAGACTTCAGAACATAAGAGCCTACTGGAACATCTTCCTGAAGAAGCTATGAAGTGGGGAAAAGGGTTGTAAGCATAAACACTATCATGAACACAAATGCTCCAATTTTCTTGGTATCTTCAAAGTTGCTATATTTAATGTGCCTTGTTTGAACGACCAACACTATTGCTCCTAGCCAGGCTCCGTACAAACTAAGCCACACTGCTAAATAATTACTGGAGCAATAGAAGTGTTCTGTGTAATGAGAACCGGAACTAGATGGGTGAAATACTGTTTTATGCTCTTCCATAAGATGATCCGCTGCAGTCCAAATTAGCTGAAAAAGAAATGGAACCAAAAATGTTAGAAGAAAATATAGAAATAAAAACTTGTCTGTCAGAAACTGTATTTTAGCATCATTAGGATTATTGAAGATAATGAAGACTCTCACTAGCCTAAACAGTAAGCCTTGCAGTATTATCCCACTTAGAAGTAACCACGACTCCAAAATGCAAAAAAGCTGTGATGGATTCTTTGGACGATTCTGAAAAGTTCTCTAATAATTTGTAGAATAAAGATACCATAACCATTGAACAACCCATCAAAATTATGCAGTTTATCAATAAACTCATAGACTTGATCTCTGGAGCTTTTCTCATATACATAATGTAAACTACAGTTAGGATAAACATAATCACTAGAAGAGCTTGAAATAAAGCTACCAGCACCCCCAGCCAAACTGATATGGCATCGTGCCTTACCTCTAGTAGCCCTTAGGAGCATTTGTAATATTGACATTAGCTGTGTTGGTATAAAGGTCTATTCTCTAATGTACACTTGCTGTTTGTTCAAAATTTGGAAAAATTCTATTTTGTTTAACACTTCCTGACTTTTATTGAACGCAATTTTGCTGTTAACTCCCTCAAATTTTAGTTTTTTAAGTTCTTCAGCAACTATTTTTCTGAATAATGGAGATAGGCACTTTAGACTGAGTTACATTGCTATTAATATCCATCATTGAGTTGTTGATTGCAAAAGTCATAGCCCAAATTGGTCATAAAGAACATTAGCAAAATCTTCCATTCCATGAATTTTAGTGGGAGTAGACACATTTCTTTCTCTTATGTAATTTTCAAAATTAATCCCAGAAATAAAGGCTTCCCTGGAATTGTTCAGTTTATTAAGAAGAAAGAGAACATGATCTGAGGCTTTGAGAATTTCTTCTTTAGTGCACTTACCAGTGTCTATCAAAACTTCATCCAAGGAGTCGTCCACGGTGGTCGGGCCAAAAGTAGTTGTGGCGGTAGGCGTCACATAAAAAATTGCTGCTTTCTTTGTGAGTAACTGAAAAATACGTTACTCTGGATTCGTTTCTTACCATGTGTTGGAGTATCTCATGGTTACCAGATGCTCGTATTGGGAAAAAGTTCCTTAACCTAAAATCTTTCTCCTATCTTACCTGCTCTATAAAATTGTCCGCAGTGCTCTTGAAGAAGATGTCTGAAAAGTCGTACACTAGACTAACATACTTTTCATCATTTCAAGTACAGCTCGATTGAAGACAACGCTAGAAGATAACGTTCTGTAAAGGTAAGGAAATCTATTTCTGTTTCTAAGCAGAGGAGAAGTAGCAGCACTTAACTGAATGTAGCCGAACTTGTTATGGCTCAATATTGACGATACTATATTATTCGTTACTCTGGAGCAGACAAACCAATGATGCCCAAAATACACTTATGTTTAGAAACAATGAGTTTAAAAGCCTCCGCGAAATCTTGCATAGAAGAATCTCGTGCACAGTCGTCAGTATAGAGACATCCACTATCTCTAGTTTTATTCCTGGAAGTAAGTCTGACCTGCTGTTAATGTTGCTTAGAGCTAACTGCTTGGCACTCTGGAGTACATAGAGCTCTGTTTTGTTCCATTCTGACAGCTCCTCATTATCTGAGGAAGGAACTACATGAATCAAGTGTACTGTGCTGCAAGAATCACTCTGAAGTCCATCTGCAGTAAGATTTACAAATACTGAAAAGCAAAAGAGAACACAAAGAGCTTGTGAATTCATTAAAAAAAATTACAACTGATCTGAAACTAGCTGGCAATTGCTTGCTTTATATAAATTGTGCATTTCCTGTGGGGTAGGAAATGACTATTTTATCCACCCATCCACCATGCTACTTGTTTCTATAGTCTTGATTGTTATTAGCTATAAGTTGAGGGAGCATAACGACTCAAATACATCAAATTCTGGATGATAATCTGTTGTAGCTATTGGTCATTAGCTTAGGATTATTAGTGTATGCACTATTATACTTTATTGTACACTACTGAAGTTTTTTTAACTGCCTCTGTTTTAAGTCTAACAGTAATTCCAGTGTATTATGCCCAACATATAATGCACAGAAGAAGATAATTTTTGCCTATATAATTTGAATAATTTAAACCTTTTTATCATATAACATTCTGAAAAAAAAAAAGCAATGACAAAATAAGCAATAATTGCATCATTCATGTGTACTGCTTGTCAGTATAAATATTTGTATTGCTAGACAAGTTCCAGTTACTATATATTTAAAAGATTCCTCATGACTTCCAGATTCCTTAGAGGACTTCACTATTCTACAAATGAATCCTTAATAAAATATATACATTCACACACCAAATTTCAGAAACACTCCACATTTATCCAAGGACATCTGTTGTGCTCATATCTTCATTGTTTATAGTATTCTGAGTCACCGTTTGTAAATAATCAATATTATAACAACTGTCAACTGCTACATAAACTAGCTATAATTCTTCTAGTACCTGCCAATATTCCATGAACTAATGGACCAATTTTATCGACTGAAACATCAAAATTGTTAGTGAAAAATCGGCTTGCCACCTATCACTTTCAAACAAACATCCCACAGTAGCAAACTCCCCAGCTTATTATTATTATTATTATTATTATTATTATTATTATTAGTTCCATATTTTGTATTTCACTATAGTCATAAAATATTTTTAAAATACATAAATGTTTCTACTATTTTACAATTGTCATCATCTGTGTGTAGCTAAATGATAATAAAGTCAAAACAATGTCCTGAGGAACCTGTTGTTATGACAGAGCTATAACAAAATATGTTGTCGTGACAAAGCTAGAAGCTACATTTTTGTTAGGCAGTTATATACTTGAGGCAATAAACCAGTATCCCTATTCATTGATGGTCCACTCATTCTTATTGGCCAAGACTCTGTGAATAACATCTCTTGTGCAGTTTTTGCTGGTGATCTACTATTTCAGCATTCTCCTAATCAGTGTGATAATGTTGTTGAATTGCATGTTGAGAAACTGCAGATGTGTTGATGTCTCAATTTCAATGCTTATTAATGTTCTTTTAACTTATGTTCTATGATCCGTCCAGTTTGGCCTATAAACCATTATGCAAGTTTAACACCTTATTTGGTGCACCATTCCTCTTTTTTGATGGGATGCTGTTTCTGGTCACAAAGCTAAAAATTGTTAAGATGGTGCTGCTGCTGTTTTTGTTAGGTAGATCTGCCAGTCTTCCTGATGTGGGTTTTCTTCCCGATAGAGTAGGGGTTGTGATCTGGATGGGTGAGGATAAGGTCTCGGACTGTGGTGGTACCATCAGGAGCAAGGGCAGACACCATGTAATCAAATTTTGTTTTCTCCACAGTAATATGACAAGTGGCAAATTATGCCTCAACTTGTGCAAGTCAAAGGTCAGGGTCAGATGGTGGCAACTTAAGAGAAATGGTGCTTACAGATGCAACAGGAAGGTCTTCAGTATCAGTCATCATCCGAGGTCACCAAAGTGGCCCCTGGTTCCATTTCACTCTGGAATTCTCATCCTGAGAGCTTGGTGGGTCCCTCTTTTCATCTAGCCTTCAAGAGGCATCTAAATCACTCTCTACGAGTTTAACTTATTTAGAACTTATTCATTTGTTTGTATCATTCGTTTTTGTGGGTGGCAATCCCCTTTCATAGAAATGAAGTGATTCGGTTAAATTTTGATAAACTTTGATTTTGAATATGACTGTGATAGCCCTCTCGTCTCTTGAGCCTCTTGGTTCACTAGCTACCTCTCCGGGCGTCAGCAATTTGTCGTAGTGCAAGGATCCTCCTCAACACCTACTGCAGACACCTCAGGAGTCCCTCAGGGTTCCATCCTTGGCCCCCTTCTATTCCTGCTGGCCTTTGATGGAATTTTGCATCTCTCCCTTTCAGACAAGTCTTCGCTTGTTGGGTATGCAGACGACTGCACCTACACCAAGGCCGTTCACTCTGATGTGGATTTGGCTGACATCAACTCTGACCTCCTCCAGATTACCTCATGGCTCAAGAGTCAACAACTACGCCAAAACCATTCCAAGGTGAAGTGCATGGTTATTTCGAGGAGAACATCACCACCTAGTCCAGACATCAATCTAGAGGGCCACCCAATAGAGCAAGTCAGCGAGTTTAAACTTCTGGGGGTCAAAGTCGATCCGACCCTTACCTGGCGTTCGCAAATAGACCATGTGTGCGCCAGGGCAAAGAAGATAACTGGCTTCCTCTATAGGTCATTCAGGCTCGCTGGCCCTTCCTGCCTGAACCACCTCTACAAGGCACTAGTTCTTCCTGTCCTGGACTACTCCTCGCCCATCTGGGACCCTGCTCAGAAGTGCCACATCCAGGCCCTTGAGAGATGCCAAAATTTCGCAGCTCGTGTGGTTACTAACGACTGGTCTACAAGTCCATCTGAGCTGAAGGCAAGCCTTGGATGGCCACTTCTGGCCCCCAGGAGACTAGTGCAGAAGATCAGCCTCTGCAGGCGCATTCTCCAAGGCGACTCTCTTGTGCCTGACTCATTGTTCACGCCACACCCCAGGCCAAGTATGCAGCACAAAAACTCCATGCCACTCTTCCGCCCCCGCATCCGAACCAGCCATCTAAGGAATTTCTTTCCAATAGACGTGGTGGGAAAGTGGAATGCCATCCTTGATGATGTTGCCTCGGCCTCTTCAACTCTCTCCTTCAAACTAAAACTAAAACACCTTTACTTGTCATAACTCATTTATCAATTTATTCATTTAATTTCATTTCATTTACTACCTCATTTTTGTGTGTTTGTGTGTGAGTTTCTCCTCCCCTTTATGTTAGGAAGGCCTTAAGAATAGCTGAGCTAGTTGGCCTCTCCTGTCTGTTTATCAGCAAAGCAATAAAAAAAATAAAAAAAATAAAAAAAGTTACGCACATGACCAGATTGCGGCACATGATATAAATACGGTTTTCCCCGGGGCAATCCCCTACGGGCTCTCATCCGCGTGGTTGCTCATCGTCCTCGTCAGGAGTGAGGTTTTCGGAGTTGCAGAGTGAAGACGATTTTTTTTGGTGTAGTTTCAGATTATTTGGAAAGGCAGTCACTGTGTACCTGAAGTAAGTAGTAAATGGGAATTGTTGGAAAATGGCTTTATATTAATGTTACATTCACTAACCATTGATGTTTCCCTACTGTCATATTGTTCTCCCATGATGGGAAAAAAAAAAATTCTTTTGGAACATGGCCTTTAATATAGCTTGCATTCTGATGTACTGAACATCATTCCTGTAAGTTACACTGAGCAGAAGAATGGTAGACTGTGCGATATCACCGATTCGAGCAAGGCAAATTTTTTTTTTGCTCATCATGGGAGAACAATATAATAATGACAGTAGGGAAACATCAATGGTTAGTAAATGTAACATTTTATATAAAGCGATTTTCCAACAATTTTACTACAATGCTTTCAAACAAAACAACCAACTAGTTTGCTGTACGGTCTATTAAACAGAAAGCCTACAATAATTGCATGCAGTTACCTCCTCCCAGTGTGAGTTTACTCTAAAATATGCATGGATATCATGAACTTACCTGGAAATATGAATGTAGTTAGAGAAGTATGTTGTTAGTATTCATTATTTCTAAGATAGACAACCTTAACTGTTCTGACGATAGCAAGTAACACAATGTAATTCAATAGCATGTTTGCTCCAAGGCAGCTGATGGTCTTCAATTTTGGAAGAGAAGGAGGTGGGAGGGGAGGGAGTGGGGGCTAGAAAAGTAAGTCAGATGTTACATTAATAATTTCCTGCCTAGTATATTTTGACCTGTAAGTGTAATATTATCCCTGATTCCTCAACTTCAACATGATACATATTTATTTTTATGGTAGGGGTTGTCTCACTTCAGTATCCGATTGCAAGAATAATTATCACTGTGAAAAAAATTGGGGGGAGGGGGGGAGGGGGTCTCAGCCACCCTTCTAAAACTTTTGGGGGAAAGTCCTTCAAACACACAGCACTCTCATCTTCCTATGTGCTCTGTTTAGGTGCTTCACCTGTTCCAAGAACATTTTAAACTGACTATTAAGGCCACAACTATCTTTGATCAAGATTTCACTTGCCAACTGATTGCCTGTAGTGTATCAAGTATTTAGAATTGATTTGTACTTACATAAAAAAAATTTGTGTGTTTTAGACCACCACATATGATATTTTTTAATTTATGTGCCAGAATTATATTTGGATATTTAGTAACTTGAGGCTATTAAATTCATATGTAATTGAATGGCTTGGTGGTTTGTGTATTGTTGTGTTGGCCAACATTAATCAATCTTTATCATGACCTGATCAACTGACATGTTTGAAAACACTGACATTGGTTTACTGATGACAGCTTCAATTGGTCTTTGCTTAGGTATTACAATGTTTTTCACTATTGTTTATATTTTTTTGACTCTCCATTTACGTTCTCTGAATTGTGCAAATCTGAATTGTGCAACTCTGCCTCAATGGTATAGATATTTAGAATAAACTTCTACAGCTTTAGAAATACATTGAGAACTGGTAAGATTGTTTTTTACCCAAATTTTCTCATTGCAATTGTAAAAAGCATGTAATAAGGCAAAGCCATATGGAGGTTACACGAGTGAAAGGGTGAAGAAAAAATACACATCCAATCATTTACAACACGATTAGGTTAGATCTGGAAAAAGAAGAGAGTGAGAGAATAAAAAATAATTAGTAATTCATACCACAACATTTTTATAATGCGTACCGTGATAAAACAAACAAACCAATTACCCAACCCAACCCTATTGTATATAATAGAATATTTTAATAAATAACATGTTGTTTTGATGGTTTTACAGCTTTAACAAATCAAGAATTGAAAACAGGGAAGAGAAATGAAATAGAAAATGGAGGCACTAATACCACGAAGTCGTAAAAGGCAGCAAAGTAGCCCTATTAATATTGAAGGTACAGACACAAAGAGAACCAGAATTGACTCATTTGTTACACATAAACACTTGAATCAAAGTACCAGAAGAAACTACGGCAATAATGACAAGATTGCATGGCACAAAAGAAAATACAATTGTAAATACAGGAAAAATATTGGTGATAATCATCAAAATGAGGTTGCCATAAAAGAGCGTGACGATTCTTACAGGCATTCATTCAAGATTCTTTCAGAGCATGAATTGAATGACATAGCTAAGTTTGAAGATACAAAAGTTGTCGATGAAATATCTAGGAAACTCAAGGGATTCCAAGAATTGCTTGATACTAATGACCAAATGAAAAAGAATCATGTAATGAAAAATGTATTGACTATAATGGCAAAAACTACTACCATTGTAGAGAAAAGCAAGCACTCAAAATGTGGTACTGAATTGCAATTTGCTAACAGAATTATTGGTGAAGCATTGAGTCCAAGACACAGTAAATTCCAGCTACAATTAAAAGTGTACATTGACAGCATAGAATTGAGTGAAATGATGGAAGTATGCCGGCTCTTTTGCCAGCTCTTGATTATTTTTCCTTCAATAGCTTGGGACAGTCTTCCAATCTCAGAATTGGGAGAGGCTGTAAAACGAAGCAGTTTATGCAATGAATCTTTTTATAAACAGATTGAAGAAATGAATGGTCATTATGAAAAGGCTAAAAAGAAACCAGCATTAAAAGAATCTTTCACTCAGATGTCAGACAACAGTGAATATAAAGAAATACCGATCATACCAGAATGGAATGAGGTACTTTGCAGCAAGTCATTATCAAGAAAGCGCCTGCGTCAAAACATCATTACAGGAAACTATGAAGATTGGCTGCACTATTTTGATATTCATTTTCGGCTACTCAGGGAAGACTTTGTTGCTCCTCTTCGAAGTGGAGTGCAAGGTTATCTGAGCAGAACACAAGGGAAGAAGTTGAAGAATATTAAAGTCTATACAAATGTCTCTCTAGACAGCATCAAGTGCTCCAAATCTGGAGTATGCTACCAAATTAACATCCGTTCACCTCCCAGGAGTTCTAAGCGTCTTATGTATGGTTCTCTAGTCTGTCTCTCTTGTGACGATTTTAAAGACAATATATTGTTCGGAATTGTTGATAATCGAGACAGCTTAAACAGAGGTTTTCTGGATGTTAAATTTTGTGATGATGCTTCATCGAAAAAAATGCTGCATTACGTTAGGACAAGGTTATTTGTAATGGTGGAATCATGTGTTTATTTTGAACCTTTCCGTCCTATTCTTCAAAGTCTGCAGAGATCTGAAGCTAGTAGCATGCCTTTCACAAAATATTTAATTGAGTCAAACTGCACAATAGTGAAAAAGCCCCAATACTTGTCAGAGAATCCGGATGCCCTATATGACCTCAGTCATTTACATTCAAAGGTCAGGGAAGATGACAAAAAAATTGATAAAGTAGAGAGATTCTCCAAAGCGAAAGATGTTTGTGACGATAGCTTGTGGCAAACTGATGATATGAACTTAGACCAGTCTCAAATTAATGCACTCAAAAATACACTTACTCAAGAATTATCCTTGATTCAAGGCCCTCCAGGTACAGGTAAAACTTACATTGGTCTAAAATTGATAGAAACATTGCTTAACAACAAGAAAGTTTGGAATTCTACACATTTCACGTCTCCTATTTTAGTTGTATGCTACACTAATCATGCACTAGACCAATTTCTTGAGGGAATTCTTGACTGTGAAGTGTACAAAAATGCTGAAGAGCCAATAAACTTGCTTCGTGTAGGAACTAGAATGAAAAGTAAGAGATTAGAAGATTTTACCATTCACAAGAAATGCAGAACGATTCATGTTCCAGAATCTATTATCGCAGAAAAACGAAAGGCATCAAGACGTCAAAGAGAATCTCGGTTAGCAATTAAAGATCAGTGGGATAAGTTGAAGCTGTCTTTGGAAACTGTAGTACCAATACAACATCTTGAATATTATCTCAACCGAAATCACAGAAAATTTTTCTTTCCTGGAAATTATGAAAGAAGATTTCTGTATTGGCTATTGCCACTGAATGTCGTTACACCATCTATAGCTAATTTTCACTTCTCAACAAATCCTTCGAATGAACAGCCACATCTCCCTTGTCCCAATAACAATAATCCACTTATAAATTCAAATGACTTAGTTCAATTAGATGAGGAGCATCAAGAAATTTATATTGAAGATTATGAAGCATTTGGGAAAGATGATGATGGTTTTCTAGGTATACATGGAGAAAAAGACAAAGAAAAAGAATTTGAGAGCATAATTCCAGATATTGTTAAACAACAGAATAAAATAGGCTTTGCTACAAGAGAAAAAATAAAGAATTTGATGACACATTTATATAATGTAAGCCCTATGTCTGAAGACAGGGTAAAGATACTAGGTAAATTGCGTACGCTTTCATGGTCAGAAAAAATTGAGCTCTACAAGTACTGGGTTGTGAAGTATCAGAAAGATCTTGTGCGCAAGTGTTCAGAAAGTTTTCATGAATATAATTCCGCATGCAAGGAATTGTTGCAAGTGAAGGAAAAAATAGACAGACTAGCAATGGAGACTGCTTCAGTGATTGGAATGACCACCACTTGTGCTGCCAGATATCAAGAAATCTTGCAATATGTAAAGCCAAAAATAATCATTGTTGAAGAAGCAGCAGAAGTCCCTGAGTCTCATATTGTGTCTGCCTTAAGTAACGGCACTCAACATCTGGTTTTGATAGGCGATCACAAGCAACTCAGACCCTGTGGCCACAAGCAAACCATATATTGTTCTACTGACCCCTACACAATTAAGTGCATAGCTCCATGTTCCAAATAAATGTGCTTTAAAATGTGGTCAGGACTGTTCCAGTGTGCAATGCATAGAGAAGGTGGAAATTGAGCTACCGTGCTCTCACAATATGGATATTTCATGTTGGAGAAGAGATATGAAAGATATACAATGTAACAAACCATGTGATAAGTTACTTCCGTGCGATCACACTTGCATCAATCTCTGCCGTGAGCCATGTGCTGTCAGGTGCTATAGAAAGGTTTCCAAAAGTTATCCCTGTAAGCATGTTCAGAAAGATTACTGCTTCAGTAATAGCTGTGAATTGGCCTGTGAGAAAAAGTTGAATTGTGGTCACCCTTGTTTCAAACTGTGTGGAGAACCATGCCAAGAACAATGCACAGCATTCTGTGGGGAGATTCTCATATGTGGGCATAAATGCAAAGGCACTTGCCATTCCTGCAAATCAACTGGAGTCCACAAAGTATGCGATTCTCGAATCCACTTGAAACGTTCTTGTGGACACTTGCAAACTATCTTGTGTGCTGATCTGACTGATCAACGGTACATGATGAGTCACAATTGTCCTGAATGTGCTGGTAAGTCCCACTATATCTTTCTTAAGTTATATTATGATGGCTAATATTTACAGAGTCATTACTGAGTTACGCCACCTTTTCAAGACAGCATATTGAGTCAATTGAACCACCATGTGATATACGACCAGGTAAGACATAATAATTTCATCTGCATATACAATAATATCATGGTCATATGAGATGATGAGGGCTTAAAATAATAATTGGGCTTATAAATAATTGGGCTTTGATCATAATTAATAGCACTTTGCATTAGCTTTCTTGTTGTCAGTGTGCATGTATGTCTTAGTGGAGCATACCAAGTGAGCTTCTGAGCTACTCTTATTAAAAAAAATTCACATATTACAAGAGCATAATCAAATGTACTGGTACATGCATGGAAAAATAATGTGTTGTGCTATGTTATTGTTATTGCTTCTGGTTGTTTTTATAAACTTCTTTCTTCATTCCTGTGGCACCCAGCTGGACATGACGACAGAAATAATCCAAGATGGTGGTCAGAAATGCCAAATAGGCGGAGACAGAGACACCATCAAGAGCAGCATAGAGTACATCCATATCAAAAATATGTGACGGTTACCTCTAGCAACCATCACTCACAAGAAATTGTCCACCAAAGTGGTGGTAAACATTCTGTATTTGATCGTCTTGGCAAGAGCAAAAGTGCATGCAATTTTCATATGATCACTGAGCAAAGTTTCCACTCCGGACCATATTACAGTGAGAAAATGGATGCACAGAGGAAGGAAAGAACTAAAGGAAAAATTGAAGAGGGAGAAATAGAGGATGATTAGCTGATTAAGTGGATTAAAAAGATAGCTAGACTTTATTATTTGTGTTCATTATCAATGTTTAGATTTTATTCATTTATATTAGCTACCATTTTGTTGTTTTCGAGATCCATTTAATGAAATTAGTCAACTAATCTTAATTAAGAAACTACATGCTGCAGGTAATAGTTCAATATTGTAGTTCAAAAGGAACAGTTTGAACTAGCTATATTATTTCCTGGGGTAAAACATATTTCTAAAGATTTGTTGAATGTAGCTAATAGTTGAATAAATTTAGCTCAGAAAAAAAATATTACCCAATTAGCTATTCTTTTTGATAGACAATATTTAGTCTCATTTTTATTAATAACTTAATATTGCTGCATAGCAGAAAAACAAAATACTTGAATTTCTATTTATGCTAGGTCACAGTTCTTTTAGATGCTATAACAAGAGGGAAACATAGCTAAGTACATAAATGCAGCATAAATCAAAGTGACATATACGTAAGTGATCAGTTATAGGTGATTTGGACCTATGTGTTGAATATATTGTTTAAAATTACCTGTAGCTGTGATAGTTTATGAGAAAAAATGACTTGTATAAATATTATGATGAGAGTATAGTATATAAAACGAATATTAGCATTGAACTAGAGACGATCGAAATTCACAGGGGGGGGAAAAAATTATTCAGTTCTTATTAAATTTCCCACTGTATTGCTAATACATTTTTATAAGGCAATGCTTCAGTTCCACAGGGGAAAAAAAAGTTACAATACAGAGTAGCAATGCTGAATAGGGCACACACACATAATACTCATGCATTCATGTACACAAATTCTACTGTTGTACGTAGCTACTCCAAATATGGTGCCGCAGCAAAATAACTTGTTTACCGTATACGCGGTCTCAATATGCGCACGTGACCGGGTGTTCCCCCGGGTGTTCCCCAGGCTGACTTGCGCCGCGCGCATACGTGTACACATACATACATTACATACACACACATAAACTGACACCTGCTGCTCATTGCCAAGTCAAACCCTGAGCTTGGCGGGCAGAGAGAAATGTGGTGAAGATTTTGTCTGGATTGTGTTTCAGCTTGCAGGCGACTATCGGGGAAATAATATATTGGGGTAAGTTGCGGACTAGCTAGGCTTAAGAAGTCCAGTAAAAATGTTAAAGAAAATGGTCAATTGGGTTTTAATTTAATATTGGCTGTAGAGTTAGCTCACCGGAGTAGGAACAGGGAAGGCTAGGGGACTGGAGCCCCCCAACATAAGGTTAAATGCTACCCACTCAAGACAGAACTGACCAGATATAAGTCTCAGAAATAGTGTAAGAATTAAGGAGAGGTGAATTTTTGGAGAGGAACTGTATTTCTAAATCATTGCAATGCATTCTCCATATTAATGTGTTCTCCTTATTAATGCATTCTCCATATTAATGCGTTCTCCTTATTAATGCGTAGTAGTTACATTCTGCAGCTCGCCTCCCCCAGTTATTATCTTCCAACCCCTCCTGAGCTAGCTATTTGACCTTTTACCCAAATGGACTCATTATTTGTTAAACAAAATACGGCAACGATTATAAGATATTTCATTGCTACTGAACCTTTTATCTAAATAACACAAATGGGTGAGTCATTTGATCTTGAGTGTGTATGCGTGCTTTCAAACTATTGAAGGTTTGCCAAGACATCTATAAGAATCTTTTTTTAAAATGTGCTAAACATCTACTGTAAAAGGAGGGAGGGGGGGGGGGGGGGGGGGGGGGGGAGGTGGTTGATGATTGTGCAATTGGAGCCTATATGTAGCCACTACAGAGTAAATTGGTTGTGTGTTGTTCAGGTGTATTACCAAAGTGAAGCGTACAATACAGTTGAGTAGAATGTATAGCATACCTTGAAGCTGTGAGAATGACTAGATAGACACAACAACTAAAAAGCATATTCCATTCACCACCAAATATCTTGTGCTATGTTGCATGTGGCTTGAAGAGTGGTTGTTGTAATAAAAAATTGCAATTATTAGTTTCAAGTTGGTTGGCTGGCAGCCTAGTAGCTTGTCCTATCGTCCGGCCTGCCAGTTGCGGTCAGGCTATCAGGCCACAACACAAATGACCAACTTCCTTGACAAACAATAGGACTCAAGCTTAGGCAATCCTTGTTGCCCACTTGGAGCCTATGTGGCTACAAATATGGTGCACATGGTTTAAAAATCCCCTGGGAAATACCCTATCCAGAGGTATGTAGGCCTCCATTGACCACAAATTTGCCATTGAACGGAAATCCTAACCACTCTATAACCTACCGTGTAGCACTTTGAAAGGAATGTGAATTTTTTTTTTAATGTGAAAATTTTTAATGTGACTTCGTGAATAATGAGAGAGTAAGAAACAACCTGCACACAATTCTCACATTGCTCACCATGACCAGATTGTTATTGCCTTTATTGCTATAGCTAGGGTCTTCCCCTGGGTATTTGAGATTGTGATAAGAATTGACTGAGTCAGTTTGACTAACCAGGTCACAAAAAAATTATTGGGGGCAATGGTACGGGTGAAGGGAAGAAGGGGGAAGAGTATATAATGGTGGTACTTATAAATGATAGTGGGCACTCTTTTAGCAGAAATGGCATGTGGAAGATGGAGAATCAAGCAATCAACCACTACAACTTGGGGTTCTTGACTTCTAAAAGTAACACTTTTAGTTAAACTCATATTGTAGGTGCAAATAGAAAGTTGCTTAATTGTAGTCAACAATATGTATTGGCTTTTGCCCTAGCCCCCCAATCCCACCCCAGTCTAAAAGGTATTTCTCTACTTTTGCTGCAATATAATGGAATTGAAAGCATGATATCCACTTATCAAGTTTGAATACAATGGTACTTTTCAGTCTTTCTAGGACCTCTTTGAGCCCTGGTACTTTCTTCATGGCAATAAAGTTATCTCGTAATAAATTTTCTTTTTAATATGCCCATTCCAACCAATACCGCTTTTCTTTTCTTTTTCATTCTCCTCTCTCCATAAAAAAACAACTTACTGTTGAGGCAAGTTCATGTAGTAATATAACGAGTTTAGCATAGTTCATGAAATAAGTATGGTGACTGTCTTTTTAAAGTTTTCTTTCCCTTTTGTAGGTGGTGTTCCTAATAATCTCTTTTGTTGTACTGGATTTTCTCTGAACTACTCAGAAATTTGCAGCTGCTTTTTTAAAGGTATGTACACATCCCCAGGGTACTTCTATTCATAGCCAGTTCAACTAGAGTACTCTATAGTTAAATACAGATATTCATAACTTACCTGGAAGAGTATGAATATTGAGATTCATTGCTAACTGGTGGTAGCATTTTATTAATTTTGGACTCTTATGGAATAGCTGATGTTCATGGAATATATTAATCTAATTTATAGTACTGTTGCATGCGTGTTCATTACCTGTGGAACTAGAGCTCTGTAGAGCTGGACACGCTTGCTATGCTGGTTTTGGTTAAGAATATAGTTCAGTTAAAATTTGTAGATAAGTAATTCATGAAAATAGGTGTGATCTTTTCAAGATCATATGAATTAAGTAAATAGAGATGTATAGGCTTATCAGCAAAGTTTTTTATTATCGGTATCGGTCGTTGACTCCCTGCTGTGCCAATATATAAACCAATAAAAAGAAATTTTGTATGTTTCATGTTAACGCTGACAATAATAGAGTTCTTCTAGCGCTTAGATGACAAACATCGAAACAGCAATGTCTTAGAAGAGGTTGCCGAATTTGCCATACTTGTTGCTCCCACTGAATCATGAGAATACGTTTTCTGTTTATAGTGCCAGTGTTAAGCTCTCTATTGCCGTATCACTAAGTAGTTCTTGACATACGATGCCACCTAGCTCCTGAAAGAGCTGAAGTCATGCTATTTATAGCTATGCACTTTAAAAAAAACAACAACATTACTTAAATTTATTCATCAAAGAGATGTAACATTGTAATAATTCCCATTATATTAACATTAAATGTTTAAAAAAAGTAGTTGAAATTTCCATCTGTTATCGGCATCTGCCTTGATTCTAGATTGATAGCACATCAGTTATTGGTATATCTTTGGATCCTTTATTGGTACATCTCTAGAATTAAGAAGAGTCTTAGAATACTGTTCTTGAAGCATTTGCTAGCCTACTTTGAAATACTACGCTTATCCTTTTCGCAGAAATACATTCCTGAAAAAGATTTTCTGCCACTGTATAAGTAATTGTGAATATACTGGCACTTTATGTACATGTATCAATAAGATTACAATACAGGCAGAAAGGTTGGAAGATGTGGAGTCCACAGTAGATAACAGGCAGTATAAGAACTACTTCTTTCCATTTAAATTAGCAGAATAATAACAACAACAAACTAACATATTCAAAACTATTTGTAGAGAATATAAGAGCAAATTAAAGCTTGTCTTCAAGCATGTTTGAGAAGCTGCAGTGATAATTTACTAGGTTTATGAGCTTGCCTGTCATTGCCGTAATTGATTTCAATCATTAAATGCCATACCTGTTTCATGGCTTCTTTGTCTTCTTTCTTACATATACCGTTGTGTCCAGTCAATTCTTGCTCCCGTTGTGTGTGTGATGGTGTGCTATACACTATGTACTATTCAGCTTATGGATATTGTGTCTTCATTTATGCTCAAAATTTTGGATTAAACTTAACCTCTCAGCCACCATAGGAAACAAGCAAGATGTGCTGTCCTTTAGTATTCGGTGTACTCTTAACCAGCGACAAAATGTGGCAACATTTGGCATGGATGATTGTTAGAGTCAAGCTGAGTCCCAATTGTATTGCAAGCTTATCTATTGTATTTATAGTTCCCTTAGTAGATTTGGAGGTAATGATCACATCTTTAGCAATATTTTCAAAATACTGAAACCTCCAGTGATGATAGACACATCATACACTCAATAAAAAGGACATTGAGTTTTAAACAGACACTTTGCACCCAAATAGACTGTATACATGCAGACTTATGTAACTACTAAAAATAGGTTCAAGAATCACGTGGGGTTCAGACTGTGGCAATTTTGAAGCAGCCCAATGCACTTTCTTAGTCGGCAGTTAAAAGCGAAAATTAATTGCTTTAGAGTTATAATGAAAGATTCTTGTACTGCACTTTACACTTACGGGAATAGTTTCAAGGTATTCAAGATCTTCAATAAATGAGTCGTCACTGTGATTACTGGCTCAAATGCAAGGAAAATTCTTGTAAGACATGTGGTTCAATGTCCAAGAGGCAGCATCTTGAAAAAAGAGCTGTACATTAGTTGTGCAATGTTTGGCAATTGGCTAGGCAAAAAGAGAGTTCGAATAACCCCCTCCCCACTCTTCACCATTTCAGTGTGGGTACAGTAACTTGGACACAAGATTGAAATCTTAAATACAACCAAATTGGCTGTTAGCGGAACCTCTACTTCAATTAATAACATTTCCTTTTATATATGCGTTATTGTAGAACTGTCCATCATTTAGTTTTTTTTTTGTTTTTTTTTTGGGGGGGGGGGGGGGTGGGGGGGGGGGGAACAAACACCAATGCTGAAAATTATGTCAGAAAATTTTATAGCACCATAGGATTATATTCTATACTTTTAGTTCTGCTTTCAGTATAATGTGTTTTTTCTCTATAGCATGTTCTCTCACATTGAAAACTAGCATTCAGCATTGCATTTGACTACTTATTCTATGAATAAGTCCTCTACGGCTTAGTTACTAGACCCAGCCTTTTAGTTATCTCTGTAAATGAATAGCCTGTTAGCTGTAAAAGTTATAGAAGAGGGAGATGGAATTTAAGGGTGCCATCATGTAGCAAAGCCTGGGTGCCGTTAGTACCTCACTCTAGCGTTTTATAGTCATGTATTATATGCAACGAAGTCACACTCCTGTTTTACAATGAATTGTACTCATGAAATACAGCTGTGCCTCACTTATCGTAGCAGGGATTGGGTCAGTTTGATAATAATAATAAAAAGAATGGAAAACTGTCATTCATATTCGTCACAGCTTGGGGCCAGACATTTTAATTTTAAAGAAATAATTGACATTAGTTTGCATGCTGTGGTGAGCAAGTGGAAATCAATTATTATGGTATACGGCAAGGATGAACCAATGATATACAAAGAATTGGCTTCTAAAATTTGTACATTGAAAATTATGATGGGGGCTTTTTTTTAGATGCGATGGACCTCCACAGTCTTTATTTTAAGAGGTTCTTTCTCCTAGTAGTACTTGCTGGCCTGCAGACATAGGTAGAAGTGAATATAATACACCATATCAACCATGACGTATTCTGCGAATGATTTTGCACCCAAAGATTGTGACAGCACCCTTAAAATACATCATTGATAAAATACTTTAAACTTCAGGGGCATAATTCCCTTAAAAAAAATGATCTTAGTCTGTTGAAAGTGGAGACAGCATAGCAAATTAGTATGTGAATTATTGTCACATAATTTAATTATAAAAATCAATACTAAAAAAATTAAAGCACTAGTTAAGCTGGCTCATCTGTCATTTTATTTTAGATGAGTAGAAGGTCTTATGATTATCCTTGTGGCAGTGGGAGTAAGGAGTATGGGAGACAGCACAAGAGCCATAGTTATCACAGAAGCAGTCACGAGTCTCATCAGCATGAGCATCGTCGTAGAGAGCCATCTGGAATACGATCTGAAAAGCATTTCAAGCACTCATCTGGTCATCGAATTCCAGCTAAAGCTACAGGAAATACATATTTGTCGAGAGACGATATCTCAAGGTTAGCCAAGTCGACATCAAAGGTTGTCTCGAACTGCGTAGACAAGAAAGCATTTGCTTTCTTAGCTGCATATGATTACCAAAGATTTTGTGAAGACCGTGAGATTGTGCGCCAACTAGTAGATATATTGCATTTGCTTACACAGGCAGAAGATTTTGCTCGAATCGCTCCTCGAACAATTGCCAGGATTTTTGATCGCAATTGCCAGTATGCTCACTTCATTTGCAATCTAAAAAAGAATGTTTTGATGATGGGAAGAGACAAGCACCCTTCAATTGTCCGACAAAATTTGTCTTATCTGAAAAAGCTAACAGAAATAGGCTTGAAAATGCTTTCTTCACTCCCAGACACTTCTATAGGCACTTTCCCAATATTACCTATCAAAGAAGCAATTGATGACATCAGCGAGAAGATCAATGTTTCTGACCGCATCAAGGAAGATGTCAAGGCTATGGTCGATTTATATAACCAAGAGCATTCACAAAGAGATGTTAGGCGTGGCAATGCCAGTACTTCTTATGAATCCATTGATGACAGGCATATTCTTCCGCCACTTGAAGGTTTGGTCTCATGTGATAGGCCAAATGTTCAGTCAAACATTATCAAGGGACCTTACAACAACTGGAAGCACTACCTTGAAACACAATATCAGCTCATGCGTGAAGATTTTCTTTCACCTCTAAGAAAAGGCATATGCAACTTGGGAGGTAGGTTAGACAGCAATGAGAAGGAAGAGAACCTTTACGCTTACAACAATGTCAAGATCCGAGAGCCTGTGTTTTTGTATACAGGTGTGGGGTTTCAACTGCACTTTGATGTGCCCAAATCAAAAAGTATTAATTGGGAAAACTCGAAGAGACTGATGTTTGGATCATTGCTATGCTTATCCAAAAATGGCTTTAAGTCATCAATTTTGTATGCTTCTGTAATGAAGAGAGATCCTAGCCTTCTCAGTGATGGGTTTGTCACTGTGAAATTTGAAAAGGATGTTGCAGACCTAGGAATCAATGCAAAAGACACATTTACCATGGTGGAGTCAATGGCTTACTTTGAGGCATACAAGCATGTGCTTACCAAGCTTAAGGAATTGTCTGCTCGTGTAGACACTTTACCATTCAAAAAATACATTGTGGACTGTTGCTTGCAAAATGTTCCCTTCCCTTCATATGCTTCATTACAACTAAACCAACTAAGATTTGACTTGTCGAGTGTATTAAACTGGGAAGCCAATGTCATTATAACAGAACCAGCTAGCTGGCCTTCATTCTCTCACACTTGTTTGGATGAGTCACAGCTTAGAGCTTTTAAATCTGCATTGACCAAAGAAGTATCAGTAATACAAGGTCCTCCTGGAACAGGAAAAACATATATAGGTTTGAAAATTATTGAGGCATACTTGCAGAACCGTTCAATTTGGGATTGCATGAAGGAATCTCCCATTCTTGTCATCTGTTACACTAATCATGCTCTAGATCAGTTCTTAGAGGGTGTCCAACAACTCACCATTGCTAGTAAGAATCCAAGTATCATTCGGATTGGAGGGAGATGTAAGAATGTTAAGCTCAGTAAGTGTGTGCTCCAGAACAAAGTTGATGATTTTCGTGAAGCACAAAAAGTGTCTCGTTCTCTGTTCCGTGGTATGACTGATGCACACATTGGAATGACAGTAACGAAAAATGAAATGGACTGTCAAACACTCCCATCCAGGTCACAGCAGGGGTGCTCTAGGCATAGTTTGTCACAACTTAAGCACGTTATGCTGGAAAGGCATTTTAATAGCTTTCAAGCTATGAAAGGCACAAATGAGAGCAAAATCTTACAGTGGCTTGACCCTAGGTCTGCATCATCTTCTTATTTACAATCTAGATCAAGTATGAAGTCTAAAAATTGTATTGATGTTGATGACAAGTTTCAAGAAGACAGTCGTGTGACTCAAGGTGAGGAAGTAGAATTAAAGGATAAAGCCCATGTTTCAGAAATGTCCAGTTATGACTCTTATAAAGTGAGTGAAACCAAGAGAAGGAGAGTAGAAAAGGATTGTGTGAGCAAGCCTATGACTACTGCTGAAATGAGTCAAATAAATGATATTTTTAGTCTTTCTAACCAAAAAAAATGGCAACTCTATAATTACTGGGAGAAACAACTTTTACAAATTGACTTGGGTTCATTGGGAAAAGGTATGAATGAATATGATGAATGGTGCAAGAAATACCAGAAATTTAGAAAAGAAGTTGAGAAAGACGTGTTATTTGGAGCAGATGTAATTGGCATGACAACCACTGGGGCTGCAAAGCATCACCATTTGCTGCAGAAAATACATCCCAAAATAGTTATTTTTGAAGAAGCTGCTGAAATATTTGAATCCCACATTATCACATCCCTTCCACCAAGCGTCCAGCAGATTATACTCATTGGGGATCATCAACAGCTTAGACCGAAGCCCAACTGCTATGATCTGGAATTAAAACACAACTTAGGGGTGTCACTCTTTGAGAGATTAGTGTCTAATGGAATTCAATATGAAACACTCGAAGTTCAGCATCGCATGAGACCTGAAGTTTCTAGCCTTATTCATCCATCTATATATCCTCACCTGACAGACCACGAGTCCGTCAACAAGTACGAATCTATTCGTGGCATTGCTGAAAATGTATTTCTGGTCTCTCACTCTGAACGTGAAAAAAGTACAGATGGTAGTGGGAGTAAGACCCACGTCAATGAATTTGAAGCTGACTACATTGTAGCACTCTGCCATTACCTCTTGAAACAAGGCTATCAGCCAAGTCAAATTACTATTCTCACCATGTATCGAGGGCAACTCTTTGCTTTTAGGACTAGAATGACTCGAGAAACTTTCAATGGAGTCAGAGTCACTGTAGTTGATGATTATCAGGGGGAAGAGAATGACATCATTCTTCTATCTCTAGTTCGTAGCAACTCTGATGCCAAAATAGGTTTTCTTAAAGAATCAAACAGAATATGTGTTTCTCTCTCACGAGCTAAAATGGGTTTGTATATCATTGGTAATGCTGACATTTTACGAAAAAAGGATGAAACCATATGGCCTAAAATCATTGAAGTCTTGGAGAAAAGAAATTGTGTTAAGAATGCATTGCCACTGTATTGTGCAGTCCATAAGGACGCTAAAGGGGCACAATGCCCTGAAGACTTTCTGAAATCCCCTGAAGGAGGATGTGAGAAAAAATGTGGCACACGCCTTGCTTGTGGGCATGCCTGCCCCAAAATGTGTCACCCAAAAGACATGAATCATACTAAGTACATTTGTATGAAAGAATGCACACAAAAACTGCCATGTCAGCATAAATGCAAACACAAATGCTTTGAGTGTAAACTTGGCTGCCAACCATGTACTATCAAAGTTTCAAAGATCATTCCTACTTGTAATCACAGTGGCATTATGCGCTGTTGTGATGACCCAAAGAAATTTAAATGTAAAGCACCATGTACAAAAACTCTAAAGTGTGGTCATTCTTGTACCAATATATGCTCAGAGCCTTGCACTACGCAGTGCCACTCAGAAATAGAGAAGAAACTGCCGTGTGGCCATATAACTCGAGGAAAATGTTCTGCTGTGATTAAATGCATGAAGCCTTGTCGAGCAATTTTAGATTGCGGTGATGTTTGTACAGGAACATGTGGCGAGTGTTACATGGGAAGAATGCACAAGCGTTGCGACAGAAAGTGTGGGCGTCAGCTGTTTTGTGGTCACACTTGCGATTTTCCCTGTGCCTCGTCTTGCCCACCATGCCTGAAGCCTTGCAGTAACTTTTGTGTCCACAGCAAGTGCCCCAAGAAATGCTATGAGCCGTGTACACCATGCATGGAGCCCTGCGAATGGAAATGTGAGCATTTGGAGTGTACTAAATGGTGTGGAGAGATATGTGATAGACCTCCGTGCAACCAGCCTTGCACAAAGACTTTGAAGAAATGTGGTCATCCTTGCATTGGCTTATGTGGTGAAAAATGTCCGCCACTATGTCGAATTTGTGACAGAGATGAGGTGTGTGAAATTTTCTTTGGTACAGAGGATGAAATTGATGCTAGATTTATTCAGCTGGAGGACTGTAAGCATATAATAGAAGTAACAGGGATGGATAGATGTGTATTGGAAAGTGATAATCAGGGCAGTGACGAAACCCACATAAAGTTTAGCGAATGCCCAAAATGTAGAACAGCAATCAGGACAAGTCTGAGATATTGCAACAAAGTCAAACAAGTTCTGGCAGATGTTGAAGAGCTGAAGAAAAAAGAAATACAGCTTCCTGGCAACTTCAAGGACAAATTTGGGGCTGTAAATCAAATTAAATGCCCAGATGATTTCTTAAAGAAGGAATTAGAGAAAATCTGCAAGGAAGTTAAGAATCATGAGAGTCTACTTCCAGGAAAAGCCAATGCATTGCTTGTTCAAATTTCTATGTTTGATGCTATTGCCAAGATATTAAATAACTTTTCAGATGTCTCGACCATTAATACAACAAGATGGTTAAAGAATTCCCTGATGTATAGTGTGTCTAAGATGAAAGAATATCTTCGTGCAGCAAAACGCTTTGTGTCTCAAGATTATTTGAGTAAACAGCAAATATCAGATGTCACTGGAGAAATAAGGAGACTGTCGTGCGCAGCAAACATTTTTCAAATGATTAGTAAGCTTAATAATTCTAACCTGTTAACTACTGAACATCAGGAAAAGACAAAAAAATACCTTGAACTTATTCACGTGTGTGGTTGGAAAAGAAAAAGGCTGGAAGAGAGTGAAGAAAAAGAGATTTTGGACTTTGTGCAGGAAATTGAATCTACTTACAACTTAGGCATATCTGCCAAAGAGCGAATTGATATAGTTCAAGCCATTGGTTTGAAAAAAGGTCACTGGTACAAATGTCCGAAAGGCCACTATTATTGCATTGGGGAGTGTGGTGGAGCCATGGAAAAGGCAAAGTGTCCTGAGTGTGGCAGTGTAATAGGTGGGCAGCACCACCAACTTGATAGTGATAATGCACATGCCCCTGAAATGGATGACTCTTCTTATCCAGCATGGTCTGAAAGGGCTAACCTTGAAAACTTTGACCTTCGTAATTTACATTGAACACATCACTATAACTTCACACTTGTATATAATTTCTATTACATGCCATTTTACAGTCGTTTATTGTTTTGTAGTAGAATTATTAATATATGCTATCACGTGTGTTTGTTGCATTTATGTTCTGAAATTGATGATGTTATGGGAAAATGTCAGCCAATTTAATGTGCGTCTAGAAGGGACATTATTGAATCAACTTACTTTGAAGATGATAATTGCCTTGAGCCATGTTAACTAGCAAAGGCAACACTTGGGCTCAGCACTCCATTGCTTACTGGTTTCCATTTTTTGGAGGAAATTTTTGTCCAAAATAGGAAATTATGATGTGCTATTTTATTTACTGGCTTCAGGAGTAAATCTAGTGAATTAATGAAAAGCACTACATCATCCCAATGTATGAATGCTACGTATGTCTATAAAAACAATAGTCACAGAGGTGTGCTTGGAACCATAAGAATAATATATAGTTTATTTTTTCCCAAGAATATTGATTTCCAGTTGTTGTTTTTTAAGTGACTGCTAAAAGAAAGTATAATATATACTTTAACATATTGCTAGCTAGCTGTAATTCTTACATTGGTATGTAAGAAATAATATTGATTTACAATCATTAATAATTAATGAAAAGCATTTTGTGATTATCTCAAAACTAAAATGAGAGCAACCTTTGAGATATATGTTAAGCCTAGTTTCCAATTGGTGGTTAGACATACAACTGGCAGCCAATAATTTTATATAAATGCACAAAAAGTGTTCACGATTCCAGTAATTTTGATTTGATGATTGACACTATTATTGAGGGAATCTATTGAATTTTGTTTTAATATGTTACAATATACTTTATTAAAAGAGCCTTTAAAAAGAATATGCAATAAATGTAAGAAACACCGATGTAGCTAGTGGGGCCAGTTTATTCAGGCAGTTGTAATGTATGGTTTATATGTTTAACTGTGGGGCATTTATGGGAGCTAATGGCATTGTAGAGGTAAGTTACAAAAGTATTGGTTGCTGTAACCGTGGGGAGATGATTTGTTAACCATTGGAGAGAGGGTGACATTACCATGGGGAGAGGGGATGCTGTGGCAAGTTTTTTGGCAATGAGCCAATGCAAACATCTTCGAAGTTCACCTGAAAAATATCAATGCACTAATGGTACCTGTATGAAATCTTACACTTATGGGTATTTACAAACACTCCATTTTTTTGGATGGTATAAATTGCATCTATAGACAACGATAAAAAATTTTACACTGGAAATAGTTTCATTTTATATATCAGTATTGTATCGTTTGAGTAGGTTTTAATTCAGCTAATAATCAATGACTATATTATGTTACATTCAGATGTTTCAATCTAGTTTTTATGAAGGGTCAGAACTTGATAATTAAGTGTTATTTAAGTTTAAAGTCATAGCTAGGTTTCTCCCTGGTAGAACAACTTGCCATGGCTATTTTTATGCTTTAAAATTTACAGGAAATTAGCAAAGATTGAGGGGAAAATGGAATATAATGCACAAAAAAGTTGTAAGCGGCAGCGAAGTAAATCTATTGACAGTGGTGTAATACCGGAAAGAAAACGTGGAAGAAAAAATCAAAGGGTAAAACATAATTCATCAAATAAAAGAAAAAGTTTGAATTCAAGAAAAGGTAGTTCGAAACAACAAAAGAGAGATAATGCACAAACTACACATGGCAAGGCTGGAATGAAGCGTGAGCCCATTAAACGTGATGAGTCATACCGAGATTCAATGAAAATTCTCTCAGAGCGTGAATTAGATGAAGTAGCTCAGTTGGAAGAAGCCGAAGCTGTCAGTGAAATATTTAAAAAATTGAAAGCATTTCAAGAGCTGTTGGATGTAGAGCACCAAATTGAAAAGCACGAGGTAATGAAAAATGTTTTGTCTATTTTAAGTAAAGCAATGTTCATTGTGGAGACAAGCAAACATTCTAAGGACAGCCAAGCACTTCAAGATGCTAATAGAGTCATTGGTGAAGCTTTGAATGGCAAGCACAAGCAATTTCAAATGAAATTAAAAATGCACTTAGACCAAAGCGAATTGAATGAACTACTCCAAATCTGCAGTTTGTTTAGCAAGCTCTTGTGCATATTTCCTGATAGATCCCGTTTCATTCTTCCAATTACAGATTTGAAAAGAGCAATAAAACAATTGGATTCAACCAACGAATTCTCAAAACAAGTAGCTGATATGATGGTTTATTATGACAAAGCTAAAGAAAAGCCAGCTTCTAGCAAACCTAAAGAACAAGAGTGGGACAATACTGAGTATAGAAGTATACCAGTTGCACCACAGTGGAATGAAATATCTTGTAGCAAGTCCTTGACAAGGAGGCGTCTTCGACCTAACATCACAACGGGATGCTACGAAGATTGGCTCCATTATTTTGACATTCACTTTCGACTGCTGAGAGAAGACTTTATTGCTCCTCTTCGTAAAGGAGTACGAGATTATCTGAAAGGGATAAGAGGGAAAGAATTAAGTAATATTAAAATATACACAAATGTCCAATTAGTCAACATTAAGTTTTCTATGTCAGGAGTTTGTTGCCAAATAAATATAGGCCAGCGTCCCAGAAGCTCGAAACGTCTGATCTACGGTTCTCTACTATGCCTTTCCCATGATCAGTTTCGTGAAAATATTTTATTTGGAACAGTTGATAACTGTGATGGCATAAAAAGAGGTGTTGTTGACATCAAGTTTTTTGATGATGAAATGTCCAAAAATATTCTGCAATATATCAAGACAAAGACATTCGTGATGGTAGAATCTTATGCGTATTTTGAAGCTTACCGTCCTATACTTCAGAGTTTGAAAGAGTCTGATGGAAACAGCATGCCATTCACAAAATACTTGATAGAGGCAGATTGCTCAGATGTCAGCAAGCCACAGTACCTATCTGGAAATCCCAATACACCATATGATCTCAGTCATCTAATCCCTAACCATGATGATGTGGGCCAGAATGATGAGGGCCAGGAAGAAATGGGCCTGGATGGTGTGGGCCAGAAAGATGTGGGTCAACATGATTTGGGTCAGGAAGATGTGACCCTGGATGATTTGGGTCAGCAAGATGTGAACCAGGATGGTTTGGGTCAGGAAGATGTGGCCCTGGATGATTTAGGTCAGGAAGATGTGGACCAGGTTGATTTGGGTCAGGAAGATGTGGACCAGGTTGATTTGGGTCAGGAAGATGTGGCCCTGGATGATTTGGGTCAGGAAGATGTGGACCTGGATGATTTGGGTCAAAAAGATGTGGACCAGGATGATTTGGGTCAGGAAGATGTGGACCAGGATGATTTGGGTCAGGAAGATGTGGACCAGGTTGATTTGGGTCAGGAAGATGTGGCCCTGGATGATTCGGGTCAGGAAGATGTGGACCAGGATGATTTAGGTCAGGAAGATGTGGACCAGGATAATTTAGGTCAGGAAGATGTGGACCCAGATGATTTGGGTCAGGAAGATGTGGACCAGTATGATTTGGGTCAGGAAGATGTGGACCAGGATGATTTAAGTCAGGAAGATGTGGACCAGGATGATTTGGGTCAGGAAGATGTGGACCAGGATGATTTGGGTCAGGAAGATGTGGATGATTTGGGTCAGGAAGATGTGGGTCAGCAATATATGGGCCAGAAAGATATTGCAAACAAAGAAAAGTTTTCCAAAATAAAAAATGTTTGTGACCTCACATTGTGGCCTTCAAGTCTAGATCTTGACAAGTCTCAAATAGATGCACTGTACAATGGGCTTACCCAGGAACTATCTGTGATTCAAGGTCCACCGGGCACTGGAAAAACTTACATTGGTCTTAAATTGGTGGAAACATTACTCAAAAATATGAAGCTCTGGAATTCAGAGAAAATGTTTAAATGCAAGTCTCCCATATTGGTTATGTGCTACACGAATCATGCACTTGATCAATTTCTGGAAGGAATCTTGGACTGTCCTGTGTACAAGAAAGCTAGTAATACTATAAGGTTATTGCGAATTGGATCTAGAACCAAAAGTGAGAGATTGGCAGAACTGAGTATCCAGAAGAAGCGCAAAACAACTCACATACCTTTATATAAGCGAAGAGAAATTGGAGCATCTTTCAGAAAAGTGAAGATATCACAATTAATTTGCCAACAACAATGGGATGAATTCAAACTCTCTTTAGAAACTATAATACCCTTACAAAGACTTAAAAAGTTTTTGGATGCAAATCATGATTATTTTTTCTTTCATGGCAAATTTCACCGTGAAGAAAAAGTACTAAATTGGCTATTGCATGACAGCTGTCAGATTCTATCTGCAATGCAAATGTCAAAGAATGTGATATCAAATCAAAAACTACATTCTGCTTTAACTGTCAATAGCTGTGCTGCTAGTTCTGAAGATACAAATTTTGAACTTGATCGCAAAGTTCTTGAAATTGAAACCGAGTACAATAATACTTACTATTATGAGTTTCCTAAACAGCACCCTCCTAAATGGGATACATTTGAAAGCATTATTCCGGATATTAAGGAGCGGCAGGAATTTTTTTTTGCCAGAAAAACTATAGTCCAGTTTATGAATTACTTATCTACAGTAAACCCCATGTCAGAAGAGGAAGCTATAGAACAATTTGATTTAGATAGCCTACCCTGGCAAGAAAGAGTGAAGCTTTACAAATACTGGGTCATGAAATATCAAGAGCATTATGCCAACCAATGCTTTGAACTTTTTCGAGATTACAACACCTTCTGCACACAATGGGCAGAGTTGAGACAATTGACAGATCGATATGTTATTGAAACTGCTTCCATAATTGGCATGACAACTACATGTGCAGCCAAGTATAAAGATATTTTACAGCGTGTGAAGCCAAAGATAATTATTGTTGAAGAAGCAGCAGAAGTGTTAGAGTCTCACATAGTATCTGCTTTGAGTAACGGCACTCAACATCTGGTTTTGATAGGCGATCACAAGCAACTCAGACCCAAACCCAATGAGTATAAATTGGAAAAGAAATATAATTTGGGAATATCTCTTTTTGAGAGACTTATAAAAAATGGACACCCTCATGTCACTTTAAACATTCAACACCGAATGCGACCAGAGATCTCTCAACTAGTCCACCCGCACATATACGATACACTGTTGAATCATTCATCTGTAGAGGAGTATCCTAACATTCGTGGAGTTAGCAGTAACTTGTTCTTTATAGACCACAATGAACCGGAGTCTGAAGATGCCTGGGATAATAGCCATTCCAATGATCATGAAGCAGACTTTTTAGTAGCCCTATGCAGATATCTACGTCAGCAGGACTACTCTTCTCAGCAGATTACTGTTTTAGTCACATATTCAGGTCAACTTCTTAAAATGAGAAATAAAATGAGACAAGATAAAATGTTAGCAGATGTCAGGATCAGCACGGTTGATGACTTCCAAGGAGAAGAAAATGACATCATCCTACTGTCCCTTGTTCGAAGTAATGAACAACACAATATTGGTTTCCTAAAAGAAGACAATCGGGTATGTGTAGCTCTGTCTCGTGCTCGACAAGGATTCTATTGTATAGGGAATTTTCAGCTGCTACGCAATCTATCTCTAACATGGGACAGCATCATTTCTGACCTCGAATCTAAGGGGAAAATTGGTCGCAGTTTAACTTTACAGTGTAACAATCACCCAGAGGTCACTTTTGAAGCACAAAGTTCCAGTGACTTTAAAAACAACTTTCCAGATGGTGGCTGTGGCAAACAATGTGGCTTTCGCTTGCCATGTGGTCATGTGTGTGAGAACACTTGCCATTCATCAGATCCTAAACACACATCTTATCAGTGTGAGAAGAAGTGTAGCAAAGCCTGTGACAAGGGACATCCTTGCACACTCGAGTGCTACGAAGATTGTGGATCTTGCATGCAAATCGTTACAGTGAAGCTTTCCTGTGGTCATGAACAATCAATCAAGTGCTCTGTGGACCCAAGCAGTGTATTGTGTAAGGCTCTTTGTCCCAAAAAATGCCCGGCACGAAGCCATTCTTGCAATAAGCGATGTTATGAAGAGTGCGGTGATTGTCAAACAAAAATTTTTCAAACCATGGCTGAGTGTAATCACAAAGTTTATCTCCCTTGCTATCTTGACTCTGCTCATAAAAATTGTCCCGAACCATGCTCAAACATCCTGCCTTGTGGGCACATGTGTGCTTTGACATGTGGCAGAGACTGCAAAAGTGAACCCTGTAAGAAACCAGTGATGAAAGTATTACCATGCCAACATATCATTGCTATTCCATGTCTGTATAGTGAAACCAATGAAACACAATGTGCTAAACAATGTAGTAAAAAACTAGCCTGCGGGCATGCATGCACTAAATCATGCAGTGAGCCATGTACAGAGAAGTGTATGGAAATGGTGTTGAAGAATTATACCTGTCACCATCCAAAGAAAGACCGTTGCTATAGGACAAGCTGTGAAAGGCCATGCGAGAAGAAGTTGCCTTGTGGCCATCCTTGTGTCAACCTATGTGGGGAGCCATGTCAAGATCAGTGCAGTATTGCATGTGGGGAGGTACTCACGTGTGGACACGAGTGTGAAGGAATATGCCATTCCTGCACATCATCTGGAATCCATAAACTGTGCCAGTTTAAGGTCAATGTGAAGGGCTACTGTGGACACCAGCGAACACTCACTTGTGCGGGCCTGAATGATCAAGGGTGCACTAAATCACACTACATTATATGTGCTCATCAGGAACAATTAGTCTACTGCAACTCTTCTGTGCCAGTCAATTTTATGTGTAGACATCGCTGTAGCTGGCGTTGTCGCCACTTCCAATGTCGAAACTTATGTTCTGAAGAGTGTTTACGGCCCCCGTGTAATGAGCCATGCCTAATGAAACTAAGGTGTGGCCACACTTGTCCCGGATTATGTGGAGAGCCTTGTTTGAAATTATGCTATTGGTGTGAGAAGGACAAGTTCAAAAAACAGCTAAAATGCTCGGATGACAGAAATTCTGTTTATTACCACCTCGCCTGTGGCCACATATTTACAGTAAAGTATCTTGATGATTACACTCTTCAAAGTTTAAGGAATAGGAAGCAAGCAGTCAGTGGTCCACTTCTCTGTCCTAGCAGGTCCTGTGGGAAGCCAATGAGCTCGAGTTATCGTTATGGTAATGCTGCCAAAGAATTTCTGGAGCGTATGAATGAAGTGAAATATCACATAAGAAATGATAAGCAATTATATAAAGAACAACTGTCAGGTTTTTTAAAATTAACACATCTGCCTTTAGAAAACCATCCCTTCTTGCGTGGTTATGATGGTGATGATGATGATGATGATGATCACGATGATGATGATGATGATCACGATGATGATGATGATGACCATGATAAAGGCATTCCAAACAATAAAGTGGACAGATGGTACTTAGCAATGTTGCTAAAGAGATTAGTAAACACTACATCATTGGCAAGTAATTCTAGCTGCAGTATCAAGACAGAGGTGAATATTGAAATAATAAAAATTTGTGAATTATACACTCATGCAGCATTGAGTTACACAATTGTGCGAAATTACGAGCAAAAATATTATCGGTGGTGCCTTGAAAGCCAAGTTTACCAAGCTAAACAAATTTACCAAGCTAGCCAACTTTGTAACAAGACAAAACATTCAAGCATAAGTAAGGCTGAAGATCTTCTCAAATGTTTAGATGGCAAAAAAATTAAAGTAGAATTGACATCGGAAAAGTTTCGCAAGTTCTCAAATGCATTGGCTAAAGATTTTCCACAGACTGTGCGGAATGATTTCCAAGCCTATGTCTCTGAAATGTCCCTTAATCACCCATTTCTTCAGAAAGGGTTGTGGTGGTACTGCAGTGCTGGAAATCACTACTATTGTACACCTGCCTCCATCGACAAGATTGAAAAGCACCACTGTCCTGCCTGTAACGGTAAATGTATAAATGTTGATACCATGTTGTAAATGTTATATATGTATGTTCTTTCTATATAGGTGATTATTTAGACTATGTGCACTTTACAAGACCGATGCCACACCCAAAACCACCACAAGGTATGCAATAAAGAGTTCCTCACAACTTTCATGCAATTTGAAGCGAAAGTTTTTTTTGTTTTTTGTTTTAAGTAATAGCTACAATTAAATTCATAGGATGGATGTTGTTGTTGTTTTTTCCTGTAATGGCAGATGTTAATTTGTTGCACATTTTCCTGCTGCAGTGTGTCAGGTTAATTTTGAGCATAATCAGATAGCATACTGGTATCACTTCAACATCTCTGGGTACTTATAAGTGAACATAATAATCCTATTTTTTGAACTTATCATAGTATTGAAGTTTTAATTTTATGGAAGGCGTTTCGATCCTGTAGGATCTTCATCAGTTCCTACGGGATCAAAACATCTTGATAAAATTAAACTTTAATACTACGATAAGTTTAAAAAAAAGTATAAGTATTAACGTATAGTAGTTAAAAATGAATTTGTACAGTATTATCTCTGGGTACTGGTATAATTGCTGACTGATCATTTAACTTTATCTGATCTTCACATATTACAATTTGTCCATTGTGTACTTAGTCCTGAATGGAATCTTGTTTTTTATGCCCAACTTCTTTCCCCAGTGCCCCAAAATTTACCCTATATTCCTTCTAAAAATGTAGTATTTTCTATTTGTTCGCCAAAATTGAATAAACAATCAGAGTTTATAAACAATTCAGCAAAACTGAAGCTCAAATATAGTCTTCTAGTTCTCTTTCTCAAAGTTGACAGAAATAAGGGGGGACGTAATTAACTGCTGCTGAGGCAGTTGAACAAGTCATATATAATATAATACATGTATATATATATATATACTTGCACAAGCCTGCCTCAAGGAAACTCATTAATGCTGGTAGTGTTGTCAAACTAGTACTCTGTTGTGCCACAATTCAGTTAGCCATCTTAGTTTGAGCACTCTTACTATTAATGTTATAGACTTGCCATCAGCTGGACCAAGCAGCACACCAAGTATAATACGTTCTATCACCAATGGGAGGCCTAATATGAAAATACCCAAGAGACCCATTAATCTCCCACAGCATAGAACATATCCTGACCAAAGTCATCAAAGAGTTGACACCTCCGGCAACCACCCCACTAGCAAATTAGTCCACCGAAAAAGTCCATTAGACAAGAAAAGTTCAATATTTGACCGTCTGGGGCCAGCCAACAGCAATGAAGAGAATACGACAGTGTTTGACCGTCTTGGCCCTAGTATGAAGCAAAATGCTAGAAAATTGCCACTGAAGAGAAGATTAGACGATGAAACTGAAGTTGATGAAGCAAATGGTGAAGAAAAAGAAACAAGTAAAAGCAAAAAAGCTCGTAAAAGAGCAAGACTAGATTAGGCTCATAAAAGAGCAAGACTAGATTAGGCTCATAAAAGAGCAAGGCAAGATTAGGCTCATACAAGAGCAAGACTAGATTAGTAACATTGTTAGCTGACTTAGCAAGCAACTGTAGTACAACTATTAGGTGATGTGTTACCTTGTTCAATTAACCATGTATTTTTTCTGTATACAATTATAATTTTACAATCCAATCAATTAATGTTTCCATGGTATCAGTTACTGCCGATCAACTTTGGCACTCTTCTCCAGCTTGGGAGCCAGAGTATGCAAAAGACTACTGCTGGAATATTGCCCGTACAGAGTGTTCAGTAGAACTACACCATATCCAGTGGCACGCTCACCCTACACACATGGCACAATGATACAATCATAATACATCTCAACATGTGTTATTTCAACCCCATTGGCTAATACAAATACAGTAGAATGTCAATTCTCCGAACACGTTGGGACCGAGAGGTATTCAGATAGAGAAAATACATTATAATGCACTAATGAAGGGGCATATGGTCAAGCAGTTCTTCATGGCTGCACGTGTCACTATTATATTGTGTGTTTGGATAATTGAAGTTTCAGGTCACTGACATTCTACTGTATGACACCACAGTACAAGTTAGTGGCACGCTCCTTCACACACACACACACACAATGCCACATGTAGGACAAGCCATGAACGAAGCCCCACTTACACAATGTACTGGTGATGCCATGTCCACGTGGATCCACACTCCAGGATAGTCAAACCCCAGGTGAGCTCCGATAAACAGACCAGCACAAGAACTTTGTGCATTAGACCGATTCTAAAAACATACACACACAACTTATTTATTTCATTTATTATTATTATATTATTATTTTTTTTTATTTTTTTATTTTTTTTTTTACTGTAGCAACACTAGCACTTTAAAGGCTCTCAGGGTTAAATTTTGTCGCCACTATTCGAAGATGTAAAGGCTTCTCAGGCAACTATCAACCGTTGATAATTGCCTGTCATGTGGTCAGTTGGTTGTGAGACTGAATTTAGACACATCATGAAAAAGTTGTTTTTGTGTGCAGTATTGCTTCCTGGTACTGTGGTTTATTCCAATAATCACATCCAGAAATTATGTAAAAATGGCAGAAAAATCAAAATTTCACATTATTAATTTTTCCTTTAATTTTCTTTGTTGCTTGCTTTTCCTTTTCCCCACAACAATGCACTGTACACTGACCATCATACTCTGACTGTTCTGCATAGTTGCTAATTGCTACACCCACCCATCCCCTCTCTCTCAAGCTCAAACACTGGACAACTTCTCATCTAATTACAAACCACGGGCTGACTGACAATCTTCAAATGAAACTGCATTTAAAATGACAACTGTAAATCACACAAAAAAAATACAAAAATTCTCTCTTGCTACTGCTAGCGGGTCACATGCACCCGGCAGAGCCAGGATGCCCGTGCACGAAGTAGGTATTTTGAGACATGCAAGCAAAGCTCCTGGATCTAGGCTAGGAACTCGCAGGAAAATAGATCTTTCCTCAACAGCAAGTGGTGTGGGCACCCAAAGTCCCACCTGGACCATTGCTATTTCATGATAAAAGGCCTTGAATTTGCATCCCAGCAAATGCCAGGTCCCCAATCACAGCTCGGTGGTGGACTGGTGGGGCTGATGGGAGGCAGAGGAAGAAAACCAGACGGAGAGTGGGCTAAAACTCAGGCCCTGAGCCAAGGACACAACCAATACTACGCAGCCACCACACACACACACACACACACATCACACACACACACAAACACTGATTACAGTAGCCCTCCCTCCATCCTCACCATAACAGAATTCTTCATGTCGGCCACGGCACTGTTAAACCCCTTGAAGTGAAGCTCTGGTGTGTACGGAATGGGGAAAGTGAGGTCTCCAGACACTCTACCTGCAGCCTGAACTGCATCCTGACTCTTCTCACAGTTGGTCAATACTGCACCATGGTACACACCTGTAGATATACCCTGAAGGCAAATAAACACACACACACACACACACACACACAAATACTCACATGCCACCCACATTTCGTCCCATATAGCATAATCAACAGTTGGGAGGGGGGAAGAGTTTTTGTTTGCTTGACCACAGGTTAAAGTAGCTACAACTGCTCACTAGATGTAGCGTCATAGTAATTCAGAGACAGCGTACAAAATCTATAGCACAGAAATTATCAATATTCCTTGTACAAATAAAAACCAGATGTAAATGCTGTATTCAAAATGGCCAACATGAATGAAACCAAATGATCTACCACAATAGAAATTCACCTCTGAAACCAGCCAAACCTTCTGCAAGGGCCTGCCCCCAAGCCTGGCCTTTGTAGAGAGGTTTACCTCCTCATTCATTGATCCTAAGGCTTCTGGTTTGATGAATTTGTTTTGCCGTTGTTGTTTTTGTTTTTGTTTTTTGTCATTCTCAGGCTAACGTCATTTTCAATCATTTTATATTAGTAAGGGCAATTGTATATAGTGCTGAAACGTCTCTAAAATAATGAAGCATCAAAAGTGTGAACCCTCAGCACTACAATACACTAGCTAGCTATTACAATAATAATCTCAGACCTAAAGAATATTTTATCGGTTATTTTAATCAGGTATCATGAATCATATAGTTTGAGCAATGAAAATGGTACATGTAAACGATGTCGCAGTAAAGACCAAAACAATAATTTATTGGCTACTATTCAAATATCAGTATATCTCAAGCAATTAAAATGGTGTATATAAACAGGCCAGAGACACTCACCGGTGCACAGTGTATGTCTTTAACGCAAAACTCATTTTCAGCACAAGCAAAACTACCACAGGAAGCAAGAAATTATTGCTCACATGATTACAATGTGATAATAGGGGACATTACCCACACAAGCTAGTAGCTATACAGAGACTGACAGACAGACAGACAGACAGACAAGACAACTACTGTAACCCTCTCGCGCATGCACGTTGAAGGTTAAATAAATATATACGGCTAGTTTATTAAAAATACAGATTACATTGACATACAGGACTATTTAAATAAAAGTCAAATTTCTTTCCGTCATTACTCACCTGAGCTCCAGTGAGGGTGGCCATATCCACTACCCAGTCTGCCTTCAGGACATTCCTGGAATAAGCCACACCGTCCCCGAGCACCAGATGACCCTCAGCGTCAGTGTTGTTAATTTCCACCGTCTTACCAGAGTACAGAGTGTGCACGTCATCAGGACGAGTGGCCACTGGGCCGACTGCATTCTCTGCCAGACAGAACACTGCATGTAAGTTCTGCTTGAAACCCTACACACATACATATGTTATACATACATGAATATATACGTGACAGGCACTGGTAGAAATCAAATTTATGTACACTCCATCTAAAATGAGATTATTGCCAAATCACTTCATTGCTGCTCCCCCATACTAATAGGTGACAGAGGTCTAGAATTCACAACTCACAATTATTAGACATATCCCGTCCATTCTTTAGCATTAAAATCATTCAAGATCTGTTCTTTAGTCTATCATAGTAGTTGTTGCAAGAGTAAGTTGTATTTCTATAATACTGTGTGATAGCTTGAATTAAAATCCTATTAGGTGAGATCCGGTGTATTTATTCTACGTATCTGTAAGTGGGTGGGATACAGTATCATGTGCTATTAATCTCACACACATGTCATACTGTAGGTGGTTTCAGCAGTAATCTTGTGTACTAATCAAAAAACAAAAAAAAAGAGAAGAAACTATTTCCTTGTAATTAAAAGTGCTAGTGAAAGTGGTTACAAACAAATTAAGAAATCATAGTATTAAAACGATTTTCTGGTTACCGGAGCGATGAACCTTCAGGATATTTTTTTGATTAAACTTGCAGCTGTCACTACCAACAAGTATGGCTTAGATGTGAAAACAATAACAATATGTGGAAACTGATTGCCTAATTGAGTGATCGCTTTAATAAAGATTGCAGCTGCTCCTGGCAACTCTACGACTCAATTTTTCTGATGGTGTTCAATTATCTAAACAGTCTGGTTCCAAATACTCCTTGATCCCAATGTACCACAACTTATACATATACACACTTGTATTTTCTTGTTTTGTAAGCTTTTTCTTTTTAGTATATATAATTATATATATATTTATATATATTATATGATAGATAAAAGTAGAAGTCAAATTTAAGTACGCATAGCTACTTGTTTTAAGAAATGGAGCCAAAAGTATAGCATGCTCAGAAATGCAGCTGTGGACTCACCAACTTCACAGCAGCTGCAAAAGCCCCCAGAATACCTGCAGCTCCTCCACAATCCCTCTTCATGCCAGGCATAGCAGTCTGCGTGGAAACACACACACGCGCACACACGCACACACGCACACACACACACACACACACAGAGATATACACGCACAAACATGCACACACACATCACACAAAAGAAAACATGTATGGAAAAATTACATATCATGCACACACACACACTCTCGTCCACACATGCATGCACGTGCAAACACACACACAACACAACGTACACATGCATACAACACACTACTAGTGATGTGCTTGAGCACAAATGGCGAGCGAGCCAAAAAATTACGTGTATAAAGTAAAGGGGTTCAATGCCATAGTAACCACTCCCTGCAACAGTTAGAATTGAAAAAAAAAGCAACAAAACAAGTAGCATTATTTACACGTTTTCTTTGTGATATTCTTTAGCTAAGTAAAGGCACAACAACTGAACATACCTACACAAGGCTTACCTTCGTAGTTACTCTAGTGGACAAAGAATTTTAAAGCAAATACTGACAGATTACGGGTAATGATCGCTAAACTGGAGGATTCCGTTTAGTGAAGTTTGGGACAGGGTCGAACAACGAGATAACACAAAAATATGAGAAGGTCAAAGTACAAAATGACATACGTACGTCCAAACAAACATCCCCGATTTTCAATTGTGTTACCCCTGTAAGTGTCTCGCTCGCTACGCTCGCTCGCCAATTATACACCACACTATACCATGCTGGAAAAAAACTACACGCATACATACATGTGACCCACACGTACCCCACCATACAAACATTATGACATACAAAAGAGTGGAAGTTTCCGTACTTGAGCACAAATGGAGAGTGAACTAGCACAGCTATTTTTCATATACACAATAAAGGCCTTAATTAAGGGTTCACTGATTATCTTAATAGTCTTGAACTAAGAGAGAGAGGTCACGCTGGCTACAGCTCTTACCAGCATAAGTTCTATAGTTGTTGTTTTTTTCAGCCCTAGTTTTCTAGTGAAACCGCACACTGAAGTGAAAATATGCGCCCTTTCCATGTGCAGTATAGAACCACATATGTACTGCACTCAAAGTGTAGTTGTCTCTTTAGTGTAGTCTTCCAGTGGTTATTGTTTGTTGTGCATGGCTAAGTGGCCTAAGTCTAAACAATTAAACCGTGCTCGCTCTGCAATGGTGCTGAAGAGAGTAACGCCATCTTTCAGTATCTCTCGTAGTCAACCATCTGTTGTTAGGCAGTTGACAAAGTAAACAAAAGTTGTCTGTCCTAAAGCTTAACCTACTTTTCCAGCCCATAAGTCACCGAATGGTCAACAATTTCATTCCTCCATTCAATTAATATTTTAATAGTATGGCGCGTAAATTGCCCATTCAAAAATGAATGGGAAAATCGCTGCTCAATTGAAATCGCACAGGGAAAGTGAAATAGCACGTAAATAAGTGAAATACCATGGTAGCTAAATAAAATAGTACATGCGTGCAGCTCTAGCCTTGGAAACGTACAGTTCGAGTAGTTTCAAGTTGGAGTCTATGTCATTCTTTACCATGGAAGCTCTACTGGTATTAGACTAAATTTTTTCAACAGATTATAAGGAGCCATACGTTGAAAACAAAATTCAAGAGAAGCTAATCCTGAAACACAGAGATCGTGAGTGAAAGATACAGTGTAGGTGCAGTACAATGAAGCACCAATGGTACGAACCCTCAGTGCTATTAAACACTACTTAGCTATTACAATGTAATCTCCTTCCAAAAGAACAAGCAATCTGTTAGCTATTTTAACAAGGCATCAATATAGCTCGAGCAATGAAAATTGTACATAGAAACGCTATCTTCATAAGAGAAGCTAAACTAGCTGGCTGCAAGAAATTATTTGCTCACGTAATTAGCAAGTGATAGCACGGGTAACCTGTGCTATTAGGGAGCACTAATAAAACAATTAAAATAGCACTCAGTTCGCCTCGTGCTATTTCAATCACGTTACTCGTACCATTAATCCCGAACAGCACGGTTACCCGTGCTAGAACTCATACCAATACACTTTACTACCTGACACGATAAAAGAGCGCATGCAAAAAATGCCCTACATACGTACAATATCAAAATCTTAATTGAGTTTACACTTGAGAGAGTCTCACTCACGTCAATCCTCTCAACTACTCCACTCCCCTCAGCATCTATAACCTATGGGGAAAAAAAACTCCTCTGCCATACATACCTTTCCTTTGATGGAGAGACCACCTGTGTCATAGACTATGCCTTTACCAACCCAGCAGATGTTTTCAGTGGCTCCTGGAGGGGTGTGGCTTAATACTGCCAAGGCAGGCTGGTGAACCGCTGCTTTACCCACTCCATATATCCCTGGAAAGTAATACAAAAAACAAAAAACAATGATTCACTAGAAATCTCCTCATCTCTAAGTTGTTTGTTATTGTGTGTCTAGAGGTAAAGTAAGAATGCTCAGTGTGCAAGCGCAGGCCAGGAAACAAAAAATAAATAAATAAATAATAACTTGGGCTTAACTTAACTTATGAATTATTCATAAACTAATCATTGTCGGGTGCGGACATTATAAAAACTATAGCAATAATAATACACAATTGGCCATCTTCCTCACCTCCAATTCCCTTCTCCTGTAGCTCCTCCCCTTGAATAATCATGGGCGTGATGCCAGTTTCCTTGCCAACTTTACGAATCCTCTACAGCCCCAACCACACAACAACAACAAACAACAACAAAATAAGTACATTATGTACATGTTATTCAGAGAACTAACATTAAGAGAGGTATCAAGATGGCTGAATTCAACTAACATTTTGAAGTAATTAAATATAGACAAAATAAACTATGTAGTCCAGATAGCCAGGAATTGGCGTGCTTTAAATAAAACTGATAATGTTTGGTGATACATGTATTACTACACTCACTTCAGGTGATCGTCATCATCATTCAAACTGAACTATAATTCCATTCAAAACAATACACAAATGTTGTTGTGTACACTGATATTTGCAGAGCTAGAGTAAAACAGGAAAAACATGAAACGAAGAACGAAGAACGGAGAAGAATTATACTTTCCACTCTCCTTGAACACACAACCACACACACATACAACACATGCACATGCACATGCAACATTAAACACAACACATAAACAACACACATACACACACATGTACACACACAGACCATGTCGTACCTCCAAGAAAGCATCAATGTGCATCAAATTAGTAGGCATGTCCACAATCTCGTGCGCCAGTCGCACTCCATCACCAAGGTTACTGAGGCAGGACACCTGCTCCTGATCCAGAGGAGTGGCATCGTCCCCTACCAGAAGGAACCCAACCTGCACTGTCTGCGTCGCTCTGTTGGGTGTCTTCTGGTTGTACACGGGGAAGGCCCGGAAAATCGTTCCTGCGTATGCCAATACCTCACACTTGGCACATACAACCTGTGCGTGTGTGTGTTAGCATAGTAAGAAAGCATAGTTTTATGAATTTATGCAGAGAACAAATAAATAATTGATAAAACTATTGGAAGACTTAATAGTGCAACGATGTTAGCACGAAAAAATGCACTATAATTAGATATACTGGTCACATGACTTCAGCGATGCCTTAATAGAGTTTCAAATACATTTCGAATGATATTTTGTTAATAATAAAAGGTTCACATAATCTACTTTAGTGTCTACTTGACTTTGCTCACTCGCAAGCCAATAACTAACACATTATTTCTTGTTACATAGAACTGTGCTTATCCCATACAAATATAGCCCGTGCTCTAACCTTTAATCCTGCTTACTATATTCCTAACTCACTATAATAGCCACCACTGGACCTTTCTTCTGCGAGGTGAGAACTATCTGGTAAAGGGCATGACTTCTAGACAGAGTGTTGTGCCGGCTGGCTACAGAGGGAATGCCTCCGAGTGTGGCACGGTCCAAATACAGACTGCAGGAACTGATGCTGGACTCTGACAGAGTGTCTACTGCACACTCCCAACTCTGATAATGCACATGTGTGTCATATATACATGTGAGTGTCACTGGAAACAGTCATCTCTACCTAGTAGGTAACACTGATCAGACCCTATATTTATGGTATATCCTTACTTACACTGTAATTGACCCTTTACCCACAGTAGTTAGACATCTTTACACAAGTAACCAAAATAAGAAGCACTTGGTATTCAGTCTCATATACTAGTCATGGAGCTGTTATATACCTATGCATAACAAAATGATACTAATAACCCTGTTGATCCTTTCCTAAATCACACCACCAATTGAAACATGTTACACCTGAAAAATGCATCTCCAACTCAATACACAGTTGTGTGGAGGGAGAAAAAAAAAAGATAAATCTTCCACAAAGGTTAAGGCATGCAATACTATTGCTAATTCAGCTGTCTCTTTAGCTTGTAGCATAACGTACATGTCTTCTCTATTCTATCAAACAGTTTTAGGTCTTCAAAGAAAGACTACGCTGAATCCACCAAACATAACACTGAGAAGAATAGAAACTTTTCATTCAATCACTCGCATCATTGACTTAATAATTGCTGTGTCAGCATTCACTATTCTATCCTTTAATAATTAGAATAATTGATACAAACAAATTCATGAACTGCTCAATTATTTCTAATTTATAAATCCTACATGCGTAACTGAGCGAGACTTGACAATACTACATAAAGTTCCCTTGAAATCCTGGGGAATGAAACCAATCGGTTCACACACTTAGTCTCGCGTAACCAGACCCTTTACCAACCGTAACCGCTATGCGGGGAAGGAAAGGGTCTGGGAATATACAATACAATGACTTGTTCAGTAGCACCCCAAAAAAGGGTGCTCAATTATCACATTCCAGCAAGCTTGCAGTATACTGTGTGATATCAACATCACATCTGGGAGGGTGAGAATAGAATGTTGCGTGACTTCGTCAAACTGGTGAAGTTGTTTTTCGTAGGCGATCTATAAGCACTCCTGGCAAGCAATAAACGTACCAGCATGAATAGGAGACCTGCCACCTGGCCGTGGCCGTGGCGTCATTGGCTACCACAAGCGTTGGAATGTGACAATTGAGTACCCTTTTTGGGATGCTGCTGAACAAGTCGTTGTATTGTATGTTCCCAGACCCTTCCCCCCCCCCCGGTAGCAGTTAGGGTTGGTAAAGGGTCTGGGTACGCGAGACTATCACACACCAAACTTATTAACCCGGCATAACAATTGGGTAAAGGGTCCGGCAAATTGAGAATAAACATACAATTAGGCACAGATAAAGAATGATACTGGGTGGCACACTTCACGGACTCTGAGAAGTTCTGGCGGAGACTGACAACTCTGCCTGGCAAATCTAATGGCAGTATAAGGAATAGAGCACAAAGCATGTGTGCAGTTGATGATGCCCATTAGGCTACAGCAAAACTCTGATGTGCTTAAGATGGCCACAGAATACTACAGCCTTACAAAACATACTGTCGTTCATAGTTAGCTACTGGTTCCTGCAATACTGCCATTGCACGCTCACCTTTGAACTGGTTCTCTCTCCAAGATACGGGGATAGTTTGGGAAAAGAAACTGGTTTCTTTTCTTTCCAATTATAGTGCAAGGTCTTTCCAGAGGATCTCCAGCTGGAACGTTTATCAAAAACTGCACATTTACATCGCCCACTCCGGCCATCTTAACAACCTTACAATGCGGTATCGAAACTAAAAACCCTGCAGCCCCTGCAGACGGCTACACACTACACTAACTTACTATAGCTAACACTGGACCTCGAACCGACGAATTAAACTAGACTAACTTTTACGTCTTGCAAACCCTTTACCTTTTCTATACTGCTATCTCCGAAATATAGTTCAGCGGCATGACCGACATGAGAAGATAAAGAGAATCAAGACATATGAAAGTTTCAAATCACAAATAGTGAGCACATTTGAAGTCTAGTTGAGTGTAACAAGCAATGATATTCATAGGCAAGGCATTCCACTCCAGTATATACCACTAGGTGAGAAAAAAGCTGGTTCTGTGCTAAGATGTCCTTGTGCAGCACTGAAATATCTATATATGACTCATGAAAGGTCCTGAGTGGCTAGAGAGAGAGAGATTGACCCATGAATGTTAGTGGGATGATGGCTCTATCTTTTCTGTGTATTGAGATCAATCACAAATAGTGAGCACATTTGAAGTCTAGTTGAGTGTAACAAGCAATGATATTCATAGGCAAGGCATTCCACTCCAGTATATACCACTTGGCGAGAAAAAAGCTGGTTCTGTGCTAAGATGTCACTGTCCAATGTGATATAAATGCATGTGCAATGTTTTTATATTATTTTTATGGGGCTTTCTTTTTTAACTATGAAATATTTGTAGAATGCATACTTGCATTCATTCTCATCATTTGTATTTTTTTGGTACACTCACTGCTAGTTGAATCAAGAATTAGCTGCTCTATAATGTTTAATAAACTGAGGCCACCATTTTTTTTAAGCTATAATAACAAAGTTTTAATTCTTACTTTCTGCCGTCAAAATTTATTAAGCTTAAATTGCCCTAATCTCATAGCATTAGGCCATCAAGCTGACGTACTATTATCTCTCTTTACTGAAACAACAGTCGATAAACCAGGTAAAGAGTCGCTAATTAAACGAGACGCCAGCGCATGGACGAATCGACGCGGGTAGCTATGTATTTAGCGTTTTATTTTAGTGCTCTAAACGCTGTTACTATTTCCAATATTTTGGGTGCTGTTTTAGTGATACTGTGATACTTTTAGAGAATCAAATTTTAAATTACCAGATAAGTTCAATTCAATATGACTAGCAACACTTCAAGACTACAAGATCAAAAAAATAATATCTAAGGTGTTCCTCTAAATCAGTTCTTGCGTCCAAGCTCTGGGATACACTGTGGGGAAAACATTAGGAAGTGGAGCTTATGCAAAATTGAAATCAGCATGGTCTCCATTTGAATGCCAAATGGTGAGACTTCTTTTTAACTCTGTTCATATACATTTAGAGTTGAATTTTCATGTATCAGGTTGCCATTAAGATAATTAACAAGGACAAGATGGAAGAAGAAGACCTGGCCAGGTACGTCCCAGGAGAGATCACTATCCTTCAGAGAGTCTCCCATCCCAACATCATTGACATTAATCAGATTGTACAGACAGACCGTCGATGCTTCTTTGTTACTGGATAGCTGAAAATGGCAGTCTTCTTGATTACATGATGTCAAGACATTCCAACATACAAGAAGCTGAGGGCCAATATGTCTTCAACCAGATCTGTCAACCATTTCTTATTGCCACTTTTTGGGCATAGCTTATTGAGATATCAAACTGGCTAATGTGTTCTTTGACAAGAATATAGATGTTAAAGTAGGAGGTTTGTTTGTTTATATATGTGTGTCGACATACGTATGTCATTTTGTACTTTGACCTTCGCGTATTTTTGTGTTAGCTCTGTGTTCAACCCCGTTCCAAACTTCACTAAACAGAATCCCAGTTTAGCAATCAAACCGTATTACCCTAGAAATGGAATTGTTTACCGCTTTGAATTCTTTTGCGAGTACAGTTAAAACTAAAAAACTTATGGTAGCTCCATCTCTAATCGAGTTAGTGGCAGTGGTAAGTTAATATGCTATTTATCACAGTTATAAGCCCTACGCAACAGTATTTACTTGAAAATTCATTGTCCACTAGACTAACCACGAAGGTAAGTCTTGCGTAGGTATGTTCAGTTGTGTGAAAAGTATTGTGCGTTACAACTACTACTAAGAATATCACAAAGAAAATTCCAGTCATAATCAAATGACTAAACTTAACTGTCCTCTTTTATATTTGTAGGTTTATGTCCCCAAGAAAACTCTAGATACCTCTCAGTGTTATCTCAAGCTGATTTCTCTCAAGCATTGTTAGTCAATGTAAAACAGCCTATCAAGATTATTCAATAATTAGATCGAGACACTTTAAAGACTATTATGAATTACTCTATAAAACTTGTTATGAATAAAAATATATTTAATTAATTTGGATGTGATAAGTATTATAATTTTAAAGCATTATGAATTAAAAGATACACCAAAATGTTTGCAATGTAAACTATAAAAAATGTAGAATTGAAGCATGGGTTACAAGTTTTACGAGACTAATTCAACCTCAATTGTTATATGTCAACATACAATTCAATAATGTGACGATAATAAGTTTAAAAAAATTATCATTAAGTTCGTCAATTCTAACATTAGAGATCACATTAATCATTGTGCAAAAATAAACTATTTTACTTGTAAGTAATAAAAATGTTATAATATAATTGTCAATTTCTCCACAAGCAACATTTCTACTAACTTGCAAACTGCTATGTTGTACACTCTGGATATCTTCATAAACTGGATTGAGTGTTTGGGGATTATCATCTGTGCTTTTAATACCAATTTTCCTTTTTCCAATTGAACAGCATTACCATCAATAGCATTCCCAAAGCACCTAAGATGACTCCTAATAAACATGATCCAGTGGCAACACCAGCAATTATCTGTTCTTCATAATTACAACTATTTTCGCATAATGTCTAATTAGAAAATATACTAATTTTTAATATATTTATTGAACACACTAATTGATAATTAATAATTCAAAATCACTTACTCTACTGTGTGTTGAAGAGTGTATCATCTCTACAGTATTATAAAATTTGTGTTAATGTGATTATTATGGCATTTAAGTACTATCCTAGCCTAATAATTGCATATGGTATTGCATCATTGATTCTTAATTTGTTTTGTATAATCTGTTTGTCAATAATATTAAAAAAATTCCTTGTGATACCGAACATTAATTTTAAAAACTAAGAAATACCTGAATATGTTTTGTAAATTGTTGAGGAAACTGAAAATATACCATTGTATGATGTATTCCATAGCCCGTTTAATTCACAATAGAATGTAGAGAATTGATTGAGACTAAAATCATGTATATTGATAATAATAGTACCATTTACATAAATAGTGTAACAGATCAATTTCGAATCTTTTGTCTCCAAAATAAGTGGACATCTTCCTAAAACAAACACCTATTAAAAACTGTTTTTAGCAAAATTAAATCACTTACTAAATGTATAGCGGACGGAATATGAATTATTGCATATGGAGACATTAATTGTATATACTGTATTGTTTCTTAATATTAAGTATGTGGAGTTTTCACTTGTTACTTCAGTATAGTTACCCAGCAAGGAATGTACAGAAATAGTATATATTATTTCTGTCTCTGTATGTGTCCTCCATGTTAAAGAGAAGTTATAAAAATTACTCTGTGCTGATCCTGGTGGTGTCAACTTAATATGGAAGGGCAAGAAATTTTCTATATTATATATATATATATATATATATACCATAACTAAGAATTAATTCACGATTATTAGTAATTTATACACATTTATCATTATTCAATGATCAAGTTCATCATAAGTAGTTAATTAAGCTAATTATCTTGATTTAATCTTATGTTAATCTAGTGACATTTGCTAGTGATATCACACTTACTATTTTCTCTATGATAGTAAATTATATTGTCACCATTGCAAGAAATAGAACTTCCATTGTAAAAAGCCCCCATTAGAATAACTCTGCTGATAAGAATAGTGGAATTCACAAAAAGTATATTCCCTGAAATTCTTGAGGATCCTGGGCTAGAGATTTCAACTGGTGATGTAAACAAAAGTTCCAAAACTGAATATTTCAGTGTTTACTCTTGTATTTCTGATAATCCAATTTGTAGAGAGTTCTATACTGGAACATATGAACTCAGCTGTGTCATTCTCACATACAGCACTAGAACCACAAAGCTGCACTAAATTCCCTTGAGGTTAAGTTAATATGGATTTTTAGATAAGTAAAATTTCTTAAAACATATCCTTTACTTTGTAACATACCTTCTGACGAAGAGAACAAGTGACTACATAATAGAAATAAGATTAGCATATTATGCAAACTTGTTCAAAAACAATGTAGCTTAAATTGAAGTTAAAGTATAATGAAATTACTCATTGTAATTAACTTCCTCTTGCATTCATATATAGCTATCTCTAACTGGTATTTACGGAACCTGGATTTCTTATTAAACTATATATACAAAATAATGTGTTCACAGAAAAAAGCTTCTTTTTTTTAATCTATTTGGGAACAATTCAATCAGTTTTTTTTTATTTTGTCTATTTGGGAACAATTCAATCAGTTGTGCCTACTTCAAAGAGTAAGCATTGAAATTGTTTATGAAATTAATGAAGGATATCAAAAGCAGTGACATAGTTTAATCTACATAAATCATAACAGCTAAGTATGTTAGGATAGTTTACATTAGTTACTCAAAACAGATTAATTTACCATTCACACCTAGTTGTCATTGAATAAGTGAGGTCTGCTAGTGTTGTGGTAGATGTAATGATTAGCTGGTTTTGGGTGATCATGACCTCTTTGTGCTAACTCCTCTTTTGTGGGTTGACTGAGGCTTGGGAAATAGGCGCAATTTCACCACCGGTTTTCCTGATAAAATTAGTCAAATAATCTTAAGTTTTATGAAATTACATGTTGCAGTTAATAGTTCAATATTGTAGTTCAAAAGGAACAGTTTGAACTAGCTATATTATTTCCTGGGGTAAAACATATTTCTAAAGATTTGTTGAATGTAGCTAATAGTTGAATAAATTTAGCTCAGAAAAAAATTATTACCCAATTATTCTTTTTGATAGATATTTTGTCTCATTTTTATTAATAACTTGATATTGCTGCATAGCAGAAGGAAAAAAATACTTAAATAAAGAGGGAAACATAAGTACATAAATGCAGCATAAATCAAAGTGACATATACGTAGCTAAGTGATTAGTTGTAGGTGATTTGGACCTGTGTGTTGAATATATTGTTTAAAATTGCCTGTAGCTGTGATAGTTTATGAGAAAAAATGACTTGTATAAATATTATGATGAGAGCATAGTCTATAAAACGAATATTAGCATTGAAACCATGGGTGTTTTTTTCTGGATGTGCCCCTCTGTATCTTGTATATAGGTACATAAAAAAACAGAAAATTTCAAATATATAATCATGATGATTAATAAATTGAAGATGTGGATATCAATTAAAGAGGAGGATGACAATTAAATATTTAATGAAGATGAGGAAGATAAATGATGATGATAGCAATGAAGTAATAAAAGTGCATGGTTGTTAAATCCTACTGCATATTTTGGAGACCAGCTAGAGATGATCGAAATTCACAGCGGGGGGAAAATTATTCAGTTCTTATTAAATTTCCCACTGTATTGCTAATACATTTTTATAAGGCAATGCTTCAGTTCCACAGAAAAAAAAAGCTACAATACAGAGTAGCAATGCTGAATAGGGTACACAGCATAACACTCATACATTCATGTACACAAATTGTACTGTTGTAGATACTCCAAATATGGTGCCCCAGCAAAATAACTTGCTTACCGTATATGCCAGGGGGGGTAGGACATCCTGTCTAAATCATGTGACTTAAGCACGAATGGAATGTAATAATAGAGGTGTAGCCAAACTTTGTCCAGATATGACCGAGAGCAACACTTTATCTTCTGTGTTGGAAACATCAATAGCACACAGGCCGTCTTTTGATTTATACTCGGCTACAAACGAGAGTGACTTTTTTTTTGTAATCAGTCTTGGGCAGTCTTTTTGCTATCCAATCCCCTCTTTTGATGTTTTAGCAGTAGAGCTAAGACCAATGAGAATTCAAGGTATTTTTTGGAAGAAAAAAAATGTGAAGAGAGAGAAAGAGGCAACAAAGAGGGATAAGAATTTTTTTTTTAATGTGTGTAGGCTGCACAAAAGAGGGGATATTTCACACATATGATGTGTTTGTGAGGGAGGATTCTTCTCTTACTCATCCATTGTCATGCTGGATGAAAGTCACTGATTGGACAGTGGTAGACGTAAGTTTTTTTTTCTTTCTGTTTATACACTGAATTATCGTCTATATCAATATGCAGCCAGATCAATTCAAAATATGTGTGAAACTGGATGGCCTGAAGTTAGTTCCACAAGGTGTTTTTGTAGTATGGAAATGGGAATGGTCTGATTCAGACTCCGAGTCTTCAGACAATGATTCTTTGAATCAGTTTAGTGATGAAGAGAAGAATCCTTATTTACTATCTGAACCAGATGAAGAAGCCTTATCTAAGTCAGATGCTGAAGGAAATAGTCTTACTCATACTATTACTTTTAAGTGTATGGGATCAAACTATCACCCAGAATCTCAAAGTGCTCTTTCGAAAGTTTCTGAACTATTGAGGAATGGTCAAGTTGTACCTCTTCAGCTATCTAAAGAGCCTGATAATGAGTATGATTCTCAAGCCATCGCCTTTCAATGTCAGTTGGAAAGCCACTGGAGACGCATTGGTTATGTAGTTAAAGGGGCTTTGCCAGCTGTACATGATGCATTAAACAAGAAAAAAATTGTCAGCATTAACTTTGATTGGGTTAAATATTTAGTGAACTGGAGTAAAAGTGGTCCTGGATTTTACGCCGGCATTAAGATTTCGTTAAATGGAAAATGGCCAGTAGAGGTATGGCACTGCAGAAGTACTTAGATAAATCATTGTACCAACCATCAATTTCACAACGTAAAATATTTATATCAGCAAATACAATGAATCATGTAATAATTGTGTGTGTGGTTAATGATTTGAAATTTTTTTTTTCTTTCTATCTGGATCAATGAACATAGAACGCAAGAATTGTGTTTTGTTAGTTAAATTGCACTTGGCTAATACATATGATCACTAGGTGTTCCAGGTGGTGGTGGTAGTTCTATTGGTAAGTTATGAAATTTTACTCTAGTTGACACAGAACCTCTTACTGGCATAGTTGCTCCTCGAGGTGCAAATGCTGCTGACTGTTCTCGTCGTGGTATGTGCCGCCCTTTACGCTTCTCCTTAGCTCTACTATAACAAAATATTTATTTAAGAACAATGTCTTAGTTTTTGTATTTTTCAAAATTCCTACCATGCAATATGAACTTGCTATCTTCCTTTGAATACTCCAAAATAACTTCAAGATCTTTCGTTAAAATTACACTTCTGGATCTAGATGATAATCCAAGATCTTTTACAAATAATAATCTGTCGTGCATCTCTTTAAACTTCCGTTCAAGTTGACCATCATTCAAATCTACGTCTCCCGACCACACTCCTCTAGTTGACTCAAATAACCCCTTGACAACATCAACACCATCCGCTTTGATCCACCAAATACTTTCTGGATTGGCTTGCTTTATCCCATCAAGAGCGCTCACCTGAAAGATTAAAGTCACTGAATACATGATGCTATTGAATCAATATAGTACACACCTGCACTTCAGTACCAGTAGAAATATCACAATTAGCAATGTCACGTCTAAGAGTACGCTCAGATAGACCCGGTATATTACATAATGCCTAAATAATAATATTATTGTTTTAATAGAATCAACAAATTTTTAAATCTACCTTGATAGGATGCATTTGATTCAATGAAGAATCATCAGCAATAGCAGAAGATTGCATAATTGGTGCATAATTAAGCATTGGTCCACAGTGTAGTTTACACCACTTTGTTCCAAATAATACATACATACTCTGAAGCCACAAGCGGTAATCTGTTGGGCATGAAACCTAAAAAGATCATCGAAAGCTTACTAATTATAGTAATTAAACAGTAATAGTAATACTTAACTAAAGCATAATTGCATAGCTTAGCTAATTATCTCAAAAATTTCAATATTTTAACCTCCATGTATTATCTAAGTAAAATATACCTTATTGATGGAAGATGCTGTGTAGAAATTCACCACATATTCAAGTAGTCCCATTGGCATACGAGAATTAGGAAGCAAAGAGTCAGTACCTTGAGGACGCATAGTACCTATTGCTTTAGCCAACAGATATATAACATTTGATCGACCATTGCTATGTAGACGTTTCATTCCAAGAATGACCAGTTCAAGGAAATCAGGTGGTGGGACTGGAATTAAACTTTGTCCAACCAACAATGAAAACAATTCAGAAATAATTTGCATCTGTTTTGCTAGATCTAATTTCGTTAGAATCTTTTCAAAATCATCAGCATATGCTGGCTGATTAACTTGGGTGTATCCAGCAGAATTGACTTGGTAGATGCCATATCTACTGTCAACTCATCTCCAGAATTTGTAGGAGTGCAAAACACGCTGTCATCCATTGCAGTATACTATTTTTGGATTGAACCCAAATATGCAGAAAGAAATACAAAATGTTAGGAGAAATTCATAAATAAAGTTAATAGCTAGATGTCTCATTTAGCTATTTCTACACAGTAGCTATTAATACTAGTTTGAGGTACACAATTAATTTGCTAAGTTTTACAAGGAAAACGGTGGGGGGCGCTGGGTGTCACCACATTAAATAAATATATAGACCTATAAGATCTACTATACTTACCGATATTCTATCCTCTGCGAGATTTCCTGAAGCTCATAATTCCTACGGAATAATGTACTATTTTTGAAACGTCAACTCAGCACTTTAGTGGATCACGCGAGGATGTCCTACCCCCCTGCGTATACGCGGTCTCAATATGCGCACGTGACCGTTACCAAAGCATGGGTGTTCCCCCGGGTGTTCCCCAGGCTGACTTGTGCCGCGCGCATACTTACATCATTACACATACACACACATAAACAGACATCTGCTGCTCATTTTGCCAGGTCAAACCCTGAGCGTGGTGGGTGAAGATTTTGTCTGGATTGTGTTTCAGCTTGTACGCGACTATCGGGGAAGTCTGCTGATATATAATATATTGGGGTAAGTTGCAGACTAGGCTTAATAAGTCCAGTAAAAATGTTAAAGAAAATGGTCAATTAGGTTTTAATTTAATATTGGTAGAGTTAGCTCACTGGAGTAGGAACGGGGAAGGCTAGGGGACTGGAGCCACTCAACCTCAATACAGAACTGACCAGATATAAGTCTCTGAAATAGTGTAAGAATTAAGGAGAGATGAATTTTTGGATAGGAACTGCATTTCTAAATCATTGCAATGCATTCTCCATATTAATGCGTTCTCCTTAATGCATTCTCCATATTAATGTGTTCTCCTTGTTAATGCATTCTCCATATTAATGCGTAGTAGTTACATTCTGCAGCTCGCCTCTCCCAGTTATTATGTTCCAACCCCTCTGAGCAAGCTATTTGACCTTTTACCCAAATCAACTCATTATTTGTTAAACAAAATACAGCAACGATTATAAGATATTTCATTGCTACTGAACCTTTTATCTAAATAACACAAATGGGTGAGTCATTTAATCTTGAGTGTGCATGCGTGCTTTCAAAATATTGAAGGTTTGCCAAGACATCTATAAGAATCTTTTTAAAAAAATGTGCTAAACATCTACTGTAAAAGGAGGGGGGGGAGGGTAGGTGGTTGATGATAGTGCTTATAATAATGGTGGGTGTGGTATTGGCCAAGAGTTGCAATTGGAGCCTATAATGTAGCTACTACAGAGTAAATTGGTTGTGTGTACAGTGTTCAGGTGTATTACCAAAGTGAAGCGTACAAAACAGTTGAGTAGAATGTATAGCATACCTTGAAGCTGTGGGAATGACTAGATAGACACAACAACTAGAAAGCATATTCCATGCACCACCAAATATCTTGTGCTCTGTTTCATGTGGCTTTGAAGAGTGGTTGTTGTAATAAAAAATTGCAATTAGTAGTTTCAAGTTGGTTGGCTGGCAACCTAGTAGCTTGTCCTATCATCCCGGCCTGCCAGTTGCGGTCAGGCTATCAAGCCACAACACAAATGACCAAGGCAATCTTTGTTGCCCATTTGGAGCCTATGTAGCTACAAATATGGTACACAAAATCCCCTGGGAAATACCCTATCCTGAGGTATGTAGGCCTCTATTGACCACAAATTTGCCATTGAACGGAAATCCTAACCATTCTATAACCTACCGTGTAGCACTTTGAAATTTTTTTTTTAATGTGAATTTTTTAATAATGTGACTTGGTGAATAATTAAAGAGTAAGAAACAACCTGCACACAATTCTCCGATTGCTCACCATGACCAGATTGTTATTGCCTTTATTGCCATAGCTAGGGTCTTCCCCTGGGTATTTGAGATTGTGATAAGAATTGACTGAGTCAGTTAGACTAACCAGGTCACAAAAAAATTATTGGGGGCAATGGTACGGGTGAAGGGAAGAAGGGGGAAGAATATATAGCTAATGGTGGCACTTATAAATGATAGTGGGCACTCTTTTAGCAGAAATGGCATGTGGAAGATGGAGAATCAAGCAATCAACCACTACAACTTGGGGTTCTTGACTTCTAAAAGTAACATTTTTAGTTAACTCAATTGTAGGTGCAAATAGAAAGTTGCTTAATTGTAGTCAACAATATGTATTGGCTTTTGCCCTAGCCCCCCACTCCCAATCCCACCCCAGTCTAAAAGGTATTTCTCTACGTTTGCTGCAATTGAAAGCCTGATATCCACTTATCACGTTTGAATAAAATGGAACTTTTCAGTCGTTCTAGGACCTCTTTGAGCCCTGGTACTTTCTTCATGGCATAAAGTTATCTCGTAATACATTTTCTTTTTAATATGCCCATTCCAACCAATACCGCTTCCCTTTTCTTTTTCATTCTCCTCTCTCCATAAAAAAAAAACTTACTGTTGAGGCAAGTTCATTTAGTAATATAACGAGTTTAGCATAGTCCATGAAATAAGTATGGTGACTGTCTTTTTAAAGTTTTCTTTCCCTTTTGTAGGTGGTGTTCCTAATAATCTCTTTTGTTGTACTGGATTTTCTCTGAACTACTCAGAAATCTGCAGCTGTGCTTTTTTAAAAGGTATGTACACATCCCCACAGGGTACTTCTATTCATAGCCAGTTCTACTAGAGTACTCTATAGTTAAATACAGATATTCATAACTTACCTGGAAGAGTATGAATATTGAGATTCATTGCTACTGGTGGTAGCATTTTATTAATTTTGGGCTCTTATGGAATAGCTGATGTTCATGAAATATTTTAAAACATTGGTGTTGCCACATTGGGGAGGTACATAGAAGGTGTCTAATTTATAGTAGTGTTGCATGCATGTTCATTACATGTGGAACTAGAGTTCTGTAAGCTGTACACTCTTGCTATGCTGGTTTTGGTTAAGAATATGGTTCAGTTAAAATTCATAGATAAGTAAATCATGAAAATGGGTACGATCCTTCAAGACCATATGAATTAAGTAAATGGAGATGTATAGGCTTATCAGCAAAGTTTTTTTATTATCGGTATCGGTCGTTGACTCCCTGCTGTGCCAATATATAAACCAATAAAAAGAAATTTTGTATGTTTCATGTTAATGCTGACAAATAATAGAGTTCTTCTAGCGCTTAGATGACAAACATCGAAACAGCAATGTCTTAGAAGAGGTCGCCGAATTTGCCATACTTGTTGCTCCCACTGAATCATGAGAATATGTTTTCTGTTTATAGTGCCAGTGTTAAGCTCTCTGTGCCGTATCACTAAGTAGTTCTTGACATACAATGCCACCTAGCCCCTGAAAGAGCTGAAGTCATGCTATTTATAGCTATGCACTTTAAAAAACAACAACATTACTTAAATTTATTCATCAAAGAGATGTAACATTGTAATATTTCCAATTATATAAACATTAAACGTTTAAAAAAAGTAGTTGAAATATCCATCTGTTATCGGCATCTGCCTTGATTCTAGATAGCACATCAGTTATTGATATATCTTTGGATCCTTTATTGGTACATCTCTAGAATTAAGATGAGTTTTAGAATACTGTTTTTGAAGCCTTTGCTAGCCTACTTTGAAATACTACGCTTATCCTTTTCGCAGAAATACATTCCTGAAAAAGATTTTCTGCCACTGTATAAGAATATACTGGCACTTTATGTACATGTACCAATAAGATTACAATACAGGAAGAAAGGTTGGAAGATGTGGAGTCCACAGTAGATAACAGGCAGTATAAGAACTACTTCTTTCCATTTAAATTAGCAGAACAATAACAACAACAAACTAACACATTCAAAACTATTTGTAGAGAATATAAGAGCAAATAAAAGCTAGCATGTTTGAGCAGCTGCAGTAATTATTTACTAGGTTTATGAGCTTGCCTGTCATTGCCGTAATTGATTTCAATCATTAAATGCCATACCTGTTTCATGGCTTCTTTGTCTTCTCTCTTACATATACCGTTGTGTCCAGTCAATTCTTGCTCCTGTTGTGTGTGTGATGGTGTGCTACACACTATGTACTATTCAGCTTATGGATATTGTGTCTTCATTTATGCTCAAAATTTTGGATAAAACTTAACCTCTCAGTCATCATAGGAAACAAGCAAGATGTGCTGTCCTTTAGTATTCGGTGTACTCTTAACCAGCGACAAAATGTGGCAACATTTGGCATGGATGGTTGTTAGAGTCAAGCTGAGTCCCAATTGTATTGCAAGCTTATCTATTGTATTTATAGTTCCCTTAGTATATTTAGAGGTAATGATCACATCTTTAGCAAAATACTGAAACCTCCGGTGATGATAGACACATCATACACTCATTAAAAAGGACATTGAGTTTTAAACAGACACTTTGCACCCAAATAGACTGTATACATGCAGACTTAACTACTAAAAATAGGTTCAAGAATCAAGTGGGATTCAGACTGTGGCAATTTTGAAGCAGCCCAATGCAATGGTTAATGACAACTGTAGCTATACAGAATTAATTTAGACTTTTTTTCAGCATGACCATGCCTATAGCCAATAAAGAAGATGGCTATTTTAATATAAAACTGAATGATACAACATAGCCAATTTTTATTGCTATTCTTAGTCGGCAGTTAAAATTAATTGCTATAGAGTTATAGTGAAAGATTATTGTACTAAACTTAAAGGAATGGTTTCAAGGTATTCAAGATCTTCAATAAATGAGTCGTCGCCATGATTGACAGTCATTAAAAAGATAGCTCTTGCCCCCCCCCCCCCCACCCCCCCCACACCCCCGATAGTTCTAAAGTCTGGTTCACAAGACCATAAAAAATAATTTCAACAATCTTACCAAGTAGGAATTATTTGTAAACTGGCTCAAATGCAAGGAAAATTCTTGTAAGACATGTGGTTCAATGTCCAAGAGGCAGCAATTTGAATAAGAGCTGTACATTAGTTGTGCAATGTCACTATTGGTTAGGCAAAAAGAGAGTTCAAATAACCCCTCCCCACTCTTCACCATTTCAATGTGAGTACAGTAACTTGGACACAGTATTGAAACCTTAAATACAAACAAATTGGCTGTTAGCGGAACCTATACCTCAGTTAAAAACATTTCCTTTTATATATGCGTTATTGCAAAGCTGTCCATCATTTGTGTGGGATTTAATGCTCAAACAGTTATTTTTTGGGGGAAAAAACAAACACCAATGCTGAAAATTATGTCAGAAATTTTTATAGCACCGTAGGAATATATTATATCCTTTTAGTTCTGCTTTCAGTATAATTTTTTTTTCTCTATAGCATGTTCTCTCACATTGAAAACTAGCATCCAGCATTGCATTTGACTACTTATTCTATGAATAAGTCCTCTACGGCTTAGTTACTAGACCCTGCCTTTTAGTTATCTCGGTAAATTAATAGCCTGTTAGCTGTAAAAGTAATAGAAGTGGGAGATGGAATTTAAGGGTGCCATCATGTAGCAAAGCCTGGGTGCCGTTAGTACCTCACTCTAGCATTTTATAGTCACGCATTATAGTTATCACTATAACGAAGTCACACTCCTGTTTTACAATGAATAGTACTCATGAAATACAGCTGTGCCTCACTTATCGTAGCAGGGATAGATTGAGTCAGTTTGATTTTAAAAAAATTAAAAAAAAAAGAATGAAAAACTGTCATTCATTTGTCACAGCTTGGGGCCAGACATTTTAATTTTAAAGAAATGATTGACATTAGTTTGCATGCTGTGGTGAGCAAGTGGAAATCAATTATTATGGTATACGGCAAGGATGAACCAATGATATACAAAGAATTGGCTTCTGAAATTTGTACATTGAAAATTGTGATGGGGGCTTTTGTCTCTCGATGTGATGGACCTCCACAGTCTTTATTTTAAGAGGTGCTTTCTCCTAGTAGTACTTGCTGGCCTGCAGACATAGGTAGAAGTGAATATAATACACCATATCAACCATGGCGTATTCTGCGAATGATTTTGCGTCCAAAGATTGTGACAGCACCCTTAAAATACACCATTGATAAAATACTTTAAACTTCAGGGGCATAATTCCCTTCAAAAAATGATCTTAGTCTGTTGAAAGTGGAGACAGCATAGAAAATTAGTATGTGAATTATTGTCACATAATTTAATTATAAATACTAAAAAAATTAACGCACTAGTTAAGCTGGCTCATCTGTCATTTTATTTTAGATGAGTAGAAGGTCTTATGATTATCCTTGTGGCAGTGGGAGTAAGGAGTATGGGAGACAGCACAAGAGCCATAGTTATCACAGAAGCAGTCACGAGTCTCATCAGCATGAGCATCGTCGTAGAGAGCCATCTGGAATACGATCTGAAAAGCATTTCAAGCACTCATCTGGTCATCAAGTTCCAGCTAAAGCTACAGGAAATACATATTTGTCGAGAGACGATATCTCAAGGTTAGCCAAGTCGACATCAAAGGTTGTCTCGAACTGCGTAGACAAGAAAGCATTTGCTTTCTTAGCTGCATATGATTACCAAAGATTTTGTGAAGATCGTGAGATTGTGCGCCAACTAGTAGATATATTGCATTTGCTTACACAGGCAGAAGATTTTGCTCGAATCGCTCCTCGAACAATTGCCAGGATTTTTTATCGCAATTGCCAGTATGCTCACTTCATTTGCAATCTAAAAAAGAATGTTTTGATGATGGGAAGAGACAAGCACCCTTCAATTCTTCGACAAAATTTGTCTTATCTGAAAAAGCTAACAGAAATAGGCTTGAAAATGCTTTCTTCACTCCCAGACACTTCTATAGGCACTTTCCCAAAATTACCTATCAAAGAAGCAATTGATGACATCAGCGAGAAGATCAATGTTTCTGACCGCATCAAGGAAGATGTCAAGGCTATGGTCGATTTATATAACCAAGAGCATTCACAAAGAGATGTTAGGCGTGGCAATGCCAGTACTTCTTATGAATCCATTGATGACAGGCATATTCTTCCGCCACTTGAAGGTTTGGTCTCATGTGATAGGCCAAATGTTCAGTCAAACATTATCAAGGGACCTTACAACAACTGGAAGCACTACCTTGAAACACAATATCAGCTCATGCGTGAAGATTTTCTTTCACCTCTAAGAAAAGGCATATGCAACTTGGGAGGTAGGTTAGACAGCAATGAGAAGGAAGAGAACCTTTACGCTTACAACAATGTCAAGATCCGAGAGCCTGTGTTTTTGTATACAGGTGTGGGGTTTCAACTGCACTTTGATGTGCCCAAATCAAAAAGTATTAATTGGGAAAACTCGAAGAGACTGATGTTTGGATCATTGCTATGCTTATCCAAAAATGGCTTTAAGTCATCAATTTTGTATGCTTCTGTAATGAAGAGAGATCCTAGCCTTCTCAGTGATGGGTTTGTCACTGTGAAATTTGAAAAGGATGTTGCAGACCTAGGAATCAATGCAAAAGACACATTTACCATGGTGGAGTCAATGGCTTACTTTGAGGCATACAAGCATGTGCTTACCAAGCTTAAGGAATTGTCTGCTCGTGTAGACACTTTACCATTCAAAAAATACATTGTGGACTGTTGCTTGCAAAATGTTCCCTTCCCTTCATATGCTTCATTACAACTAAACCAACTAAGATTTGACTTGTCGAGTGTATTAAACTGGGAAGCCAATGTCATTATAACAGAACCAGCTAGCTGGCCTTCATTCTCTCACACTTGTTTGGATGAGTCACAGCTTAGAGCTTTTAAATCTGCATTGACCAAAGAAGTATCAGTAATACAAGGTCCTCCTGGAACAGGAAAAACATATATAGGTTTGAAAATTATTGAGGCATACTTGCAGAACCGTTCAATTTGGGATTGCATGAAGGAATCTCCCATTCTTGTCATCTGTTACACTAATCATGCTCTAGATCAGTTCTTAGAGGGTGTCCAACAACTCACCATTGCTAGTAAGAATCCAAGTATCATTCGGATTGGAGGGAGATGTAAGAATGTTAAGCTCAGTAAGTGTGTGCTCCAGAACAAAGTTGATGATTTTCGTGAAGCACAAAAAGTGTCTCGTTCTCTGTTCCGTGGTATGACTGATGCACACATTGGAATGACAGTAACGAAAAATGAAATGGACTGTCAAACACTCCCATCCAGGTCACAGCAGGGGTGCTCTAGGCATAGTTTGTCACAACTTAAGCACGTTATGCTGGAAAGGCATTTTAATAGCTTTCAAGCTATGAAAGGCACAAATGAGAGCAAAATCTTACAGTGGCTTGACCCTAGGTCTGCATCATCTTCTTATTTACAATCTAGATCAAGTATGAAGTCTAAAAATTGTATTGATGTTGATGACAAGTTTCAAGAAGACAGTCGTGTGACTCAAGGTGAGGAAGTAGAATTAAAGGATAAAGCCCATGTTTCAGAAATGTCCAGTTATGACTCTTATAAAGTGAGTGAAACCAAGAGAAGGAGAGTAGAAAAGGATTGTGTGAGCAAGCCTATGACTACTGCTGAAATGAGTCAAATAAATGATATTTTTAGTCTTTCTAACCAAAAAAAATGGCAACTCTATAATTACTGGGAGAAACAACTTTTACAAATTGACTTGGGTTCATTGGGAAAAGGTATGAATGAATATGATGAATGGTGCAAGAAATACCAGAAATTTAGAAAAGAAGTTGAGAAAGACGTGTTATTTGGAGCAGATGTAATTGGCATGACAACCACTGGGGCTGCAAAGCATCACCATTTGCTGCAGAAAATACATCCCAAAATAGTTATTTTTGAAGAAGCTGCTGAAATATTTGAATCCCACATTATCACATCCCTTCCACCAAGCGTCCAGCAGATTATACTCATTGGGGATCATCAACAGCTTAGACCGAAGCCCAACTGCTATGATCTGGAATTAAAACACAACTTAGGGGTGTCACTCTTTGAGAGATTAGTGTCTAATGGAATTCAATATGAAACACTCGAAGTTCAGCATCGCATGAGACCTGAAGTTTCTAGCCTTATTCATCCATCTATATATCCTCACCTGACAGACCACGAGTCCGTCAACAAGTACGAATCTATTCGTGGCATTGCTGAAAATGTATTTCTGGTCTCTCACTCTGAACGTGAAAAAAGTACAGATGGTAGTGGGAGTAAGACCCACGTCAATGAATTTGAAGCTGACTACATTGTAGCACTCTGCCATTACCTCTTGAAACAAGGCTATCAGCCAAGTCAAATTACTATTCTCACCATGTATCGAGGGCAACTCTTTGCTTTTAGGACTAGAATGACTCGAGAAACTTTCAATGGAGTCAGAGTCACTGTAGTTGATGATTATCAGGGGGAAGAGAATGACATCATTCTTCTATCTCTAGTTCGTAGCAACTCTGATGCCAAAATAGGTTTTCTTAAAGAATCAAACAGAATATGTGTTTCTCTCTCACGAGCTAAAATGGGTTTGTATATCATTGGTAATGCTGACATTTTACGAAAAAAGGATGAAACCATATGGCCTAAAATCATTGAAGTCTTGGAGAAAAGAAATTGTGTTAAGAATGCATTGCCACTGTATTGTGCAGTCCATAAGGACGCTAAAGGGGCACAATGCCCTGAAGACTTTCTGAAATCCCCTGAAGGAGGATGTGAGAAAAAATGTGGCACACGCCTTGCTTGTGGGCATGCCTGCCCCAAAATGTGTCACCCAAAAGACATGAATCATACTAAGTACATTTGTATGAAAGAATGCACACAAAAACTGCCATGTCAGCATAAATGCAAACACAAATGCTTTGAGTGTAAACTTGGCTGCCAACCATGTACTATCAAAGTTTCAAAGATCATTCCTACTTGTAATCACAGTGGCATTATGCGCTGTTGTGATGACCCAAAGAAATTTAAATGTAAAGCACCATGTACAAAAACTCTAAAGTGTGGTCATTCTTGTACCAATATATGCTCAGAGCCTTGCACTACGCAGTGCCACTCAGAAATAGAGAAGAAACTGCCGTGTGGCCATATAACTCGAGGAAAATGTTCTGCTGTGATTAAATGCATGAAGCCTTGTCGAGCAATTTTAGATTGCGGTGATGTTTGTACAGGAACATGTGGCGAGTGTTACATGGGAAGAATGCACAAGCGTTGCGACAGAAAGTGTGGGCGTCAGCTGTTTTGTGGTCACACTTGCGATTTTCCCTGTGCCTCGTCTTGCCCACCATGCCTGAAGCCTTGCAGTAACTTTTGTGTCCACAGCAAGTGCCCCAAGAAATGCTATGAGCCGTGTACACCATGCATGGAGCCCTGCGAATGGAAATGTGAGCATTTGGAGTGTACTAAATGGTGTGGAGAGATATGTGATAGACCTCCGTGCAACCAGCCTTGCACAAAGACTTTGAAGAAATGTGGTCATCCTTGCATTGGCTTATGTGGTGAAAAATGTCCGCCACTATGTCGAATTTGTGACAGAGATGAGGTGTGTGAAATTTTCTTTGGTACAGAGGATGAAATTGATGCTAGATTTATTCAGCTGGAGGACTGTAAGCATATAATAGAAGTAACAGGGATGGATAGATGTGTATTGGAAAGTGATAATCAGGGCAGTGACGAAACCCACATAAAGTTTAGCGAATGCCCAAAATGTAGAACAGCAATCAGGACAAGTCTGAGATATTGCAACAAAGTCAAACAAGTTCTGGCAGATGTTGAAGAGCTGAAGAAAAAAGAAATACAGCTTCCTGGCAACTTCAAGGACAAATTTGGGGCTGTAAATCAAATTAAATGCCCAGATGATTTCTTAAAGAAGGAATTAGAGAAAATCTGCAAGGAAGTTAAGAATCATGAGAGTCTACTTCCAGGAAAAGCCAATGCATTGCTTGTTCAAATTTCTATGTTTGATGCTATTGCCAAGATATTAAATAACTTTTCAGATGTCTCGACCATTAATACAACAAGATGGTTAAAGAATTCCCTGATGTATAGTGTGTCTAAGATGAAAGAATATCTTCGTGCAGCAAAACGCTTTGTGTCTCAAGATTATTTGAGTAAACAGCAAATATCAGATGTCACTGGAGAAATAAGGAGACTGTCGTGCGCAGCAAACATTTTTCAAATGATTAGTAAGCTTAATAATTCTAACCTGTTAACTACTGAACATCAGGAAAAGACAAAAAAATACCTTGAACTTATTCACGTGTGTGGTTGGAAAAGAAAAAGGCTGGAAGAGAGTGAAGAAAAAGAGATTTTGGACTTTGTGCAGGAAATTGAATCTACTTACAACTTAGGCATATCTGCCAAAGAGCGAATTGATATAGTTCAAGCCATTGGTTTGAAAAAAGGTCACTGGTACAAATGTCCGAAAGGCCACTATTATTGCATTGGGGAGTGTGGTGGAGCCATGGAAAAGGCAAAGTGTCCTGAGTGTGGCAGTGTAATAGGTGGGCAGCACCACCAACTTGATAGTGATAATGCACATGCCCCTGAAATGGATGACTCTTCTTATCCAGCATGGTCTGAAAGGGCTAACCTTGAAAACTTTGACCTTCGTAATTTACATTGAACACATCACTATAACTTCACACTTGTATATAATTTCTATTACATGCCATTTTACAGTCGTTTATTGTTTTGTAGTAGAATTATTAATATATGCTATCACGTGTGTTTGTTGCATTTATGTTCTGAAATTGATGATGTTATGGGAAAATGTCAGCCAATTTAATGTGCGTCTAGAAGGGACATTATTGAATCAACTTACTTTGAAGATGATAATTGCCTTGAGCCATGTTAACAAGCAAAGGCAACACTTGGGCTCAGCACTCCATTGCTTACTGGTTTCCATTTTTTGGAGGAAATAAATTGTATTTTAGTCCAAAATAGGAAATTATGATGTGCTATTTTATTTACTTTACTTCAGGAGTAGATCTAGTGAATTAATGAAAAGCACTACATCATCCCAATGTATGAATGCTACGTATGTCTATAAAAACAATAGTCACAGAGGTGTGCTTGGAACAATAAGAATAATATATAGTTTATTTTCCCCCAAGAATATTGATTTCCAGTTGTTATTTTTTAAGTGACTGCTAAAAGAAAGTATAATATATACTTTAACATAATATTGCTAGCTAGCTGTAATTCTTACATTGGTATGTAAGAAATATTGATTTACAGCCATTAACCCTTTCCCTGTCAATTTTTTCCCCAATGATTCCAGTGAATGCATTTAAAAATTCATAAAAAAATAAATATTGGTCAAAGTCCCTAGTAACCATACATTTTTGTAATTATCAGTTAATTTTACACTTGACCACATTAATTAGGTTGCCAAGCAACAAAACCACAAAAATTAATTAACCGATTTATTTTATTTTTTGTATTTTCTTGCTAAATCAATTATAGAAATATGAAAAATTGTTATATAATTAAACTGAATGTTGTATCAAAGCAGAACAATAAGTGAATACCATGATTTCATAAAAAAATACCATAAAGAGCGTGGAGAAAAAAAATACAAAATGATTATAATATGTTCTAAGAGATTCATATATTGCTTTCCAATGGGGATCGCTCTCTATCCCCGTGTGATTCAGCACCATCTCTTGACTGAGCATCATCACTTGACTGAGCACCATCACTTGACTCACCACCATCATTGACACCAGCATCTAAATTTTATTACATATTTTGACTTTATAAATAGCTAAATTTACAAATTTGAATTCCCAGCTAGTGCCTTTGCAATAATGTAGCCAAACAATTAGTTCACAAGTAGTCTCATGTCAAAATCAAACAAAGTTAGTGCCAACAAATCATGACATAATTTTACCTTATAATTAGCCTAGCATTCGAAATTTGAATTACCACAACCACTTAGTGGTTTAGTAAAAGTGTAGCTAAACAATTGGTTCATAACTAGTCTTATGCCAAAAAAACAACAATAATCATGTTAGTAGCAACAAAGCATACTTACTGGTGGTGCAACCTAGACAGTTGCGACATCTCAGGAAGCGATGAAAGTGATTTGAGGATGACAATGTTTTCTTACCTTGGTACTCTGTCTGAGACAGTAGTGGCCCCCTCTGACTACGAAGGAAGCACTAGCAGCTCAAAGTAGATGATGTAGCAATGCTGGATGACTCATTGGACAGCCTCAGTGATGGAGCCTCTCCAACATATCCAACAATTCCACCGCGGTAAACCGTTCGGCCATTTTGTTATTTTTTTAATCAACGGTCTGGTTTATTTTTAACCTAGGCCTTAGTAACGTCCTTTTATGCTATTTATAAACAATTTTACGTCGTAGAGCAACTCAAGACGCGTGTTTTTATACGTATACTCTAACGTAACTTCACGCCGTTAGTCTTTTAAAATATTTTTTAGCGCGGGTACTTTGCGCGCCGAGAATTCTCGGCTTTGACAGGTAAAGGGTTAATAATTAATTTTCTCACATTTTGTGATTAACTCAAACTAAAATGAGAGTAACTTTTGAGATATATTATGTTAAGCCTAGTTTCCAATTGGTGGTTAGACCTACAACTGGCAGCTATAATAATTTTATATAAATGCACAAAAAGTGTTCACGATTCCAGTAATTTTGATTTGATGATTGACACTATTATTGAGGGAATCTATTGAATTTTGTTTTAATATGTTACAATATACTTTATTAAAATAGTATGCAATAAATGTAAGAAAAACCTATGTAGCTAGTGGGGCCAGTTTATTCAGGCAGTTGTAATGTATGGTTAATATGTTTAACTGTGGGGCATTTATGGGAGCTAATGGCATTGTAGAGGTAAGTTACAAAAGTATTGGTTGCTGTAACCATGGGGAGATGATTTATTAACCATGGAGAGAGGATGATGTTACCATGGGGAGAGGAGATGCTGTGGCAAGTTTTTTGGCAATGAGCCAATGCAGCCATCTTCGAAGTTCACCTGAAAAATATCAATGTACTAATGTGTACCTGTATAAAATCTTACTCTTATGGGTATTTACAAACACTCCATCTTTTTGGATGGTAGAAATTGCATCTATAGACAATGATAAATTGTTTTTACACTGGACTCAGTTTTATTTTATATATCAGTATTGTCGTATCGTTTGTATGGTTTTAATCAAGCCAATAATCAATGACTACTCTATGTTACATTCAGTTGTTTCAATCTGGTTTTTATGAAGGGTCAGAACTTAATAACTAAGTGTTATTTAAGTTTAAAGTCTTAGCTAGGTTTCTCCCTGGTAGAACACTTGCCATGGATAATTTTATGCTTTAAAATATACAGGAAATTGGCAAAGATTGAGGAGGAGAAAATGGAATATAATGTACAAAAAAGTCGTAAGCGGCAGCGAAGTAAATCTATTGACAGTGGTGTAATACCGGAAAGAAAACGTGGAAGAAAAAATCAAAGGGTAAAACATAATTCATCAAATAAAAGAAAAAGTTTGAATTCAAGAAAAGGTAGTTCGAAACAACAAAAGAGAGATAATGCACAAACTACACATGGCAAGGCTGGAATGAAGCGTGAGCCCATTAAACGTGATGAGTCATACCGAGATTCAATGAAAATTCTCTCAGAGCGTGAATTAGATGAAGTAGCTCAGTTGGAAGAAGCCGAAGCTGTCAGTGAAATATTTAAAAAATTGAAAGCATTTCAAGAGCTGTTGGATGTAGAGCACCAAATTGAAAAGCACGAGGTAATGAAAAATGTTTTGTCTATTTTAAGTAAAGCAATGTTCATTGTGGAGACAAGCAAACATTCTAAGGACAGCCAAGCACTTCAAGATGCTAATAGAGTCATTGGTGAAGCTTTGAATGGCAAGCACAAGCAATTTCAAATGAAATTAAAAATGCACTTAGACCAAAGCGAATTGAATGAACTACTCCAAATCTGCAGTTTGTTTAGCAAGCTCTTGTGCATATTTCCTGATAGATCCCGTTTCATTCTTCCAATTACAGATTTGAAAAGAGCAATAAAACAATTGGATTCAACCAACGAATTCTCAAAACAAGTAGCTGATATGATGGTTTATTATGACAAAGCTAAAGAAAAGCCAGCTTCTAGCAAACCTAAAGAACAAGAGTGGGACAATACTGAGTATAAAAGTATACCAGTTGCACCACAGTGGAATGAAATATCTTGTAGCAAGTCCTTGACAAGGAGGCGTCTTCGACCTAACATCACAACGGGATGCTACGAAGATTGGCTCCATTATTTTGACATTCACTTTCGACTGCTGAGAGAAGACTTTATTGCTCCTCTTCGTAAAGGAGTACGAGATTATCTGAATGGGATAAGAGGAAGAGAATTAAGTAATATTAAAATATATACAAATGTCCAATTAGTCAACATTAAGTTTTCTATGGCAGGAGTTTGTTGCCAAATAAACATAGGCCAGCGTCCCAGAAGCTCGAAACGTCTGATCTACGGTTCTCTAGTATGCCTTTCCCATGATCAGTTTCGTGAAAATATTTTATTTGGAACAGTTGATAACTGTGATGGCATAAGAAGAGGTGTTGTTGACATCAAATTTTTTGATGATGAAATGTCCAAAAATATTCTGCAATATACCAAGACAAAGACATTTGAGATGGTAGAATCGTATGCGTATTTTGAAGCTTACCGTCCTATACTTCAGAGTTTGAAAGAGTCTGATGGAAACAGCATGCCATTCACAAAATACTTGATAGAGGCAGATTGCTCAGATGTCAGCAAGCCACAGTACCTATCTGGAAATCCCAACACACCATATGATCTCAGTAATCTGATCCCTAACCATGATGATGTGGGCCAGAATGATGAGGGCCAGGAAGAAATGGGCCAGAAAGATGTGGGTCAGCATGATTTGGGTCAGGAAGATGTGGGTCAGCAATATATGGGCCAGAAAGATATTGCAAACAAAGAAAAGTTTTCCAAAATAAAAAATGTTTGTGACCTCACATTGTGGCCTTCAAGTCTAGATCTTGACAAGTCTCAAATAGATGCACTGTACAATGGGCTTACCCAGGAACTATCTGTGATTCAAGGTCCACCAGGCACTGGAAAAACTTACATTGGTCTTAAATTGGTGGAAACATTACTCAAAAATGAGAAGCTCTGGAATTCAAAGAAAATTTTTAAATGCAAGTCTCCCATATTGGTTATGTGCTACACGAATCATGCACTTGATCAATTTCTGGAAGGAATCTTGGACTGTCCTGTGTACAAGAAAGCTAATAATACTATAAGGTTATTGCGAATTGGATCTAGAACCAAAAGTGAGAGATTGGCAGAACTGAGTATCCAGAAGAAGCGTAAAACAACTCACATACCAGAACTTAAGCGAAGAGAAATTGGAGCATCTTTCAGAAAAGTGAAGTTATCACAGTTAATTTGCCAAAAGCAATGGGATAAATTCAAACTCTCTTTAGAAACTATAATACCCTTACAAAGACTTAAAAAGTTTTTGGATGCAAATCATGATTATTTTTTCTTTCATGGCAAATTTAACCGTGAAGAAAAATTACTAAATTGGCTATTGCATGACAGCTGCCAGATTCTATCCGCAATGCAAATGTCAAAGAATGTGATGTCACATCAAAAATTACATTCTGCTTTAACTGTCAATAGCTGTGCTGCTAGTTCTGAAGATACTAATTTTGAAATTGATCACAAAGTTCTTGGAATTGAAACTGAGTACAATAATACTTACTGTTATGAGCTTCCTAAACAACAACCTCCTAAAAGGGATACATTTAAGAGCATTATTCCATATATTAAGGAGTGGCAGGAAAATGTTTTTGCCAGAGAAACAATAGTCCAGTTTATGAATTACTTATCTACAGTAAACCCCATGTCAGAAGAGGAAGCTATAGAACAATTTGATTTAGATAGCCTACCCTGGCAAGAAAAAGTGAAGCTTTACAAATACTGGGTCATGAAATATCAAGAGCATTATGCCAACCAATGCTCTAAAAAATTTCGAGATTACAACACCCAATGCACACAATGGGCAGAGTTGAGACAATTGACAGATCGATATGTTATTGAAACTGCTTCCATAATTGGCATGACAACTACAGGTGCAGCCAAGTATAAAGATATTTTACAGCATGTGAAGCCAAAGATAATTATTGTTGAAGAAGCAGCCGAAGTGTTAGAGTCTCACATAGTATCTGCTTTGAGTAATGGCACTCAACATCTCATTTTGATAGGTGATCACAAGCAACTCAGACCCAAACCCAATGAGTATGATCTTGAAAAGAATTATGATTTAGGGATATCTCTGTTTGAGAGGCTTATCAGAAATGAACACCCTCATGTCACTTTAAACATTCAACACCGAATGCGACCAGAGATCTCTCAACTAGTCCACCCGCACATATACGATACACTGTTGAATCATTCATCTGTAGAGGAGTATCCTAACATTCGTGGAGTTATTAGTAACTTGTTCTTTATAGACCACAATGAACCGGAGTCTGAAGATGCCTCGGATAATAGCCATTGTAATGATCATGAAGCAGATTTTTTAGTAGCCCTATGCAGATATTTATGTCAGCAGGACTACTCTTCTCAGCAGATTACTGTTTTAGTCACATATTCTGGTCAACTTCTTAAAATGAGAAATAAAATGAGACAAGATAAAATGTTAGCAGATGTCAGGATCAGCACGGTTGATGACTTCCAAGGAGAAGAAAATGACATCATCCTACTGTCCCTTGTTCGAAGTAATGAACAACGCATTATTGGTTTCCTAAAAGAAGACAATCGGGTATGCGTAGCTCTGTCTCGTGCTCGACAAGGATTCTATTGTATAGGGAATTTTCAGCTGCTACGCAATTTGTCTCCAACATGGGACAGCATAGTTTCTGACCTAGAATCTAAGGGGAAAATTGGTCGCAGTTTAACTTTACAGTGTAACAATCACCCAGAGGTCACTTTTGAAACAAGAAGTTCCAGTGACTTTAAAAACAACTTTCCAGATGGTGGCTGTGGCAAACAATGTGGCTTTCGCTTGCCATGTGGTCATGTGTGTGAGAACACTTGCCATTCATCAGATCCTAAACACACATCTTATCAGTGTGAGAAGAAGTGTAGCAAAGCCTGTGACAAGGGACATCCTTGCACACTCAAGTGCTACCAAGATTGTGGATCTTGCATGCAAACTGTTACAGTGAAGCTTTCCTGTGGTCATGAACAATCAATCAAGTGCTCTGTAGACCCTAGCAGTGTATTGTGTAAGGCTCCTTGTCCCAAAAAATGCTTGGCACGAAGCCATTCTTGCAATAAGCTATGTTATGAAGAGTGCGGTGATTGTCAAACAAAAATTTTTCAAACCATGGCTGAGTGTAATCACAAAGTTTATCTCCCTTGCTATCTTGACCCTGCTCATAAAAATTGTCCCAAACCATGCTCAAACATCCTGCCTTGTGGACACAATTGCGCTTTGACCTGTGGCCGAGACTGCAAGAGTGAACCCTGTAAGAAACCAGTGATGAAAGAATTACCATGCCAACATATCGTTGCTATTTCATGTTGGTATAGTGAAACCAATGAAATAAAATGCGATAAACAATGTAGTAAAAAACTAGCCTGCGGGCATGCATGCACCAAATCATGCAGTGAGCCATGTACAGAGAAGTGTATGGAAATGGTGTCGAAGAATTATCCCTGTCACCATCCAAAGAAAGACCGCTGCTATAGGACAAGTTGTGAAAAGCCATGCGAGAAGAAGTTACCTTGCGGCCATCCTTGTGTCAACCTATGTGGGGAGCCATGTCAAGATGAGTGCAGTGCTACATGTGGGGAGGTACTCACGTGTGGACACGAGTGTGAAGGAATATGCCATTCCTGCACGTCATCTGGAATCCATAAGCTGTGCCAGTTTAAGGTCAATGTGAAGGGCTACTGTGGACACCAGCGAACACTCACTTGTGCGGGCCTGAATGATCAAGAGTGCACTAAATCACACTACATTATATGTGCTCATCAGGAACAATTAGTCTACTGCAACTCTTCTGTGCCAGTCAATTTTATGTGTAGACATCGCTGTAACTGGCATTGTCGCCACTTCCAATGTCGAAACTTATGTTCTGAAGAGTGTTTACGGCCCCCGTGTAATGAGCCATGCCTAATGAAACTAAGGTGTGGCCACACTTGTCCCGGATTATGTGGAGAGCCTTGTTTGAAATTATGCTATAGGTGTGAGAAGGACAAGTTCAAAAAACAGCTAAAATGCTCGGATGACAGAAATTCTGCTTATTACCAACTCGCCTGTGGCCACATATTTACAGTAAAGTATCTTGATGATTACACTCTTCAAAGTTTAAGGAATAGGAAGCAAGCAGTCAGTGGTCCACTTCTCTGTCCTAGCAGGTCCTGTGGGAAGCCACTTAGCTCGAGTTATCGTTATGGTAATGCTGCCAAAGAATTTCTGGAGCGTATGAATGAAGTGAAATATCAAATAAGAAATGATGAGCAATTATATGAAGAACAACTGTCAGGTTTTTTAGGAAAATTAACACATCTGCCTTTAGTAAACCGTCGCTTCTCGTGTGGTTATGATCACGATGATGATGATGATGACCATGATAAAGGCATTCCAAACTACAATGAGGTGGACAGATGGTATTTAGCAATGTTGCTAAACAGATTAGTAAAAATTTCAGCCATGGCAAATAATTCTAGCCACCATATCGGAACAGCGGTGGATATTGAAATAAAAAAAATTTGTAAATTATATACTCGTGCATCACTGAGTTACACAATTGTGCGAAATTGTGAGCAAAAATATTATCGGTGGTGCCTTGAAAGCCAAATTTACCAAGCTAGCCAACTTTGTAACAAGACAAAATGTTCAAGCATAAGTAAGGCTGAGGCTCTTCTCAAATGTTTAGATGGCAAAAAAATTAAGGTAGAATTGACATTGGACAAGTTTCGCAAGTTCTCCAAAGCATTGGCTAAAGATTTTCCACAGACTGTGCGGAATGATTTCCAAGCCTATGTCTCTGAAATGTCCCTTAATCACCCGTTTCTTCAGAAAGGGTTGTGGTGGTACTGCAGTGCTGGAAATCACTACTATTGTACACCTGCCTCCATCGACAAGATTGAAAAGCACGACTGTCCTGCCTGTAACGGTAAATCTATAAATGTTGATACCATGTTGTAAATGTTATATATGTATGTTCTTTCTATATAGGTGATTACTTAGACTATGTGCACTTCACAAGACCGATGCTACACCCAAAATCACCACAAGGTACGCAATAAAGAGTTCCTCACAACTTTCATGCAATTTGAAGTGAAAGTTTTATTTGTTTTTTGTTTTAAGTAATAGCTACAATTAAATTCATAGAATGGATGTTGTTTTTGTTGTTGTTTTTTCCTGTAATGGCAGGTGTTAATTTGTTGCACATTTTCCTGCTGCAGTGTGTCAGGTTAATTTTGAGCATAATCAGATAGCATACTGGTATCACTTCAAACATCTCTGGGTACTTATAAGTGAACACAATAATCTTATTTTTTGAACTTATCGTAGTATTGAAGTTTTAATTTTATGGAAGGCGTTTCGATCCTGTAGGATCTTCATCAGTTCCTACGGGATCAAAACATCTTGATAAAATTAAACTTCAATACTACGATAAGTTTTAAAAAAGTATAAGTATTAACGTATAGTAGTTAAAAATGAATTTGTACAGTATTATCTCTGGGTACTGGTATAATTGCTGACTGATCATTTAACTTTATCTGATCTTCACATATTACAATTTGTCCATTGTGTACTTAGTCATGAATGGAATCTTGTTTTTTATGCCCAACTTCTTTCTCCAGTGCCCCAAAATTTACCCTATATTCCTTCTAAAAATGTAGTATTTTCTATTTGTTTGCCAAAATTGAATAAACAATAAGAGTTTATAAACAATTCAGCAAAACTGAAGCTCAAATATAGTCTTCTAGTTCTCTTTCTCAAAGTTGACAGTAATAAGGGAGGACGTAATTAACTGCTGCTGAGGCGGTTGAACAAGTCATATATTATATAATACATGTATATATATATATATACTTGCACAAGCCTGCCTCAAGGAAACTCATTAATGCTGGTAGTGTTGTCAAACTAGTACTCTGTTGTACCACAATTCAGTTAGCCATCTTAGTTTGAGCACTCTTACTATTAATGTTATAGACTTCCCATCAGCTGGACCAAGCAGCACACCAAGTATAATACGTTCTATCACCAATGGGAGGCCTAATATGAAAATACCCAAGAGACCCATTAATCCCCCACAGCATAGAACATATCCTGACCAAAGTCATCAAAGAGTTGACACCTCCGGCAACCACCCCACTAGCAAATTAGTCCACCGAAAAAGTCCATTAGACAAGAAAAATTCAATATTTGACCGTCTGGGGCCAGCCAACAGCAATGAAGAGAATACGACAGTGTTTGACTGTCTTGGCCCTAGTATGAAGCAAAATGCTAGAAAATTGCCACTGAAGAGAAGATTAGACGATGAAACTGAAGTTGATGAAGCAAATGGTGAAGAAAAAGAAACAAGTAAAAGCAAAAAAGCTCGTAAAAGAGCAAGACTAGATTAGGCTCATAAAAGAGCAAGACTAGATTAGGCTCATAAAAGAGCAAGGCTAGATTAGGCTCATACAAGAGCAAGACTAGATTAGTAACATTGTTAGCTGACTTAGCAAGCAACAGTAGTACAACTATTAGGTGATGTGTTACCTTATTCAATTAACCATGTATTTTTTCTGTATACAATTATAATTTTACAATCCAATCAATTAATGTTTCCATGGTATCAGTTACTGCCGATCAACTTTGGCACTCTTCTCCAGCTTGGGAGCCAGAGTATGCAAAAGACTACTGCTGGAATATTGCCCGTACAGAGTGTTCAGTAGAACTACACCATAACCAGTGGCACGCTCACCCTACACACATGGCACAATGATACAATCATAATACATCTCAACATGTGTTATTTCAACCCCATTGGCTAATACAAATACAGTAGAATGTCAATTCTCCGAACACATTGGGACCGAGAGGTATTCAGATAGAGAAAATACATTATAATGCACTAATGAAGGGGCATATGGTCAAGCAGTTCTTCATGGCTGCACGTGTCACTATTATATTGTGTGTTTGGATAATTGAAGTTTCAGGTCACTGACATTCTACTGTATGACACCATAGTACAAGTTAGTGGCACGCTCCTTCACACACACACACAATGTCACATGTAGGACAAGCCATGAACGAAGCCCCACTTACACAATGTACTGGTGATGCCATGTCCACGTGGATCCACACTCCAGGATAGTCAAACCCCAGGTGAGCTCCGATAAACATACCAGCACAAGAACTTTGTGCATTAGACCGATTCTAAAAACATACACACACAACTTATTTATTTCATTTATTATTATTATATTATTATTTATTTATATTTTTTTTTTTACTGTAGCAACACTAGCACTTTAAAGGCTCTCAGGGTTAAATTTTGTCGCCACTATTTGAAGATGTAAAGGCTTCTCAGGCAACTATCAACCGTTGATAATTGCCTGTCATGTGGTCAGTTGGTTGTGAGACTGAATTTAGACACATCATGAAAAAGTTGTTTTTGTGTGCAGTATTGCTTCCTGGTACTGTGATTTATTCCAATAATCACATCCAGAAATTATGTAAAAATGGCAGAAAAATCAAAATTTCACATTATTAATTTTTCCTTTAATTTTCTTTGTTGCTTGCTTTTCCTCCACAACAATGCACTATACACTGACCATCCTACTCTGACTGTTCTGCATAGTTGCTAATTGCTACACCCACCCATCCCCTCTCTCTCATGCTCAAACACTGGACAACTTCTCATCTAATTACAAACCATGGGCTGACTGACAATCTTCAAATGAAACTGAAATTTAAAGTGACAACTGTAAATCACACAAAAAAATACAAAAATTATCTCTTGCTACTACTAGCGGGTCACATGCGCCCGGCAGAGCCAGGATGCCCGTGCACGAAGTAGGCATTTTGAGACATGCAAGCAAAGCTCCTGGAGCTAGGCTAGGAACTCGCAGGAAAATAGATCTTTCCTCACAGCAAGTGGTGTGGACACCCAAAGTCCCACCTGGACCATTACTATTTCATGAGAAAAGGCCTTGAATTTGCATCCCAGCAAATGCCAGGTCCCCAATCACAGCTGGGTGGACTGGTGGGGCTGATGGGAGGCAGAGGAAGAAAACCAGACGGAAAGTTTCCAGAGTGGGCTAAAACTCAGGCCCTGAGCCAAGGACACAACCAATACTACGCAGCCACCACACACACACACACACACATCACACACATGTGCGCACACACACACACACACTGATTACAATAGCCCTCCCTCCACGGCACTGTTAAACTCCTTGAAGTGAAGCTCTGGTGTGTACGGAATGGGGAAAGTGAGGTCTCCAGACACTCTACCTGCAGCCTGAACTGCATCCTGACTCTTCTCACAGTTGGTCAATACTGCACCATGGTACACACCTGTAGATATACCCTGAAGGCAAATAAACACACACACACACACACAAACACTCACATGCCACCCACATTTCGTCCCATATATGTAGCATAATCAACAGTTGGGAGGGGTGAAGAGTTTTTGTTAGCTTGATCACAGGTTAAAGTAGCTCACTAGACGTAGCGTCATCATAATTCAGAGACAGCGTACAAAATCTATAGCACAGAAATTATCAATATTCCTTGTACAATGAAAACCAGATGTAAATGCTGTATTCAAAATGGCCAACATGAATGAAACCAAATGATCTACCACAATAGAAATTCACCTCTGAAACCAGCCAAACCTTCTACAAGGGCCTTCCCCCAAGCCTGGCCTTTGTAGAGAGGTTTACCTCCTCATTCATTGATCCTAAGGCTTCTGGTTTGATGAATTTTTTTTGCCGTTGTTGTTTTTGTTTTTTGTCATACTCAGGCTAACGTCATTTTCAGTCATTTTTATATTGGTAAGGGCAATTGAATATGGTGCTGAAACGTCTCTAAAATAATGAAGCATCAAAAGTGTGAACACTCAGCACTACAATACACTAGCTAGCTATTACAATAATAATCTCAGACCTAAAGAATATTTTATCGGTTATTTTAATCAGGTATCATGGATCATATAGTTTGAGCAATGAAAATGGTACATGTAAACGATGTCACAGTAAAGACCAAAACAATAATTTATTGGCTACTATTCAAATATCAGTATATCTCAAGCAATTAAAATGGTGTACATGTGAAGCTAAACAGGCCAGAGACACTCACCGGTGCACAGTGTATGTCTTTAACGCAAAACTCATTTTCAGCACAAGCAAAACTACCCCAGGAAGCAAGAAATTATTGCTCACATGATTACAATGTGATAATAGGGGACATTACCCACACAAGCTAGTAGCTATACAGAGACTGACAGATAGACGGACAGATAGACAAGACAACTACTATAACCCTCTCGCGCATGCACGTTGAAGGTTAAATAAATATATACGGCTAGTTTATTTAAAATACAGATTACATTGACATACAGGACTATTTAAATAAAAGTCAAATTTCTTTCCGTCATTAGTCACCTGAGCTCCAATGAGGGTGGCCATATCCACTACCCAGTCTGCCTTCAGGACATTTCTGGAATAAGCCACACTGTCCCCGAGTACCAGACGACCCTCAGCGTCAGTGTTGTTAATTTCCACCATCTTACCAGAGTACAGAGTGTGCACGTCATCAGGACGAGTGGCCACTGGGCCGACTGCATTCTCTGCCAGACAGAACACTGCATGTAAGTTCTGCTTAAAACCTACACATATACATACATGAATATATACGTGACAGGCACTGGTAGAAATCAAATTTATGTACACTCCATCTAAAATGAAATTATTGCCAAATCACTTCATTGCTGCTCCCCCATACTAATAGCTGACAAAGGTCTAGAATTCACAACTCACACACAGCTGCATTTCTGAGCATGCTATACTTTTGGCTCCATTTCTTAAAACAAGTAGCTATGCGTACTTAAATTTGACTTCTACTTTTATCTATCATATAATTATATATACTAAAATAAAAGAAAACGAAAAAAAAAGAAAGCTTACAAAACAAGAAAATACAAGTGTGTGTATGTATAAGTTGTGGTGCATTGGGACCAAGGAGTATTTGGAATCAGACTGTTTAGATAATTGAACACCACCAGAAAAATTGAGTCGTAGAGTTGCCAGGAGCAGCTGCAATCTTTATTAAAGCAATCACTTAATTAGGCAATCAGTTTCCACATATTGTTGTTGTTTTCACATCTAAGCCATACTTGTTGGTAGCAACAGCTGCAAGTTTAGTCAAAAAAATATCCTGAAGGTTCATTGCTCCGGTAGGTAACCAGAAAATCGTTTTAATACTATGATTTCTTAATTTGTCTGTAACCACTTTCCCTAGCACTTTAATTACAAGAAAATAGTTTCTTCTCTTTTTTTATTCTTTGATTAGTACACAAGATTACTGCTGAAGCCACCTACAACAGAAAAATTCCGAATTCCGTTCCGTAGAACGGCCGTTGCACAATTACAAAACGGGGAAAAAACGGTACGCCGTTTGTTAAAAAACGGCCGTTCCGTTCGACCGTGTTATCATTATAATCTTTCTCGTTCACCGTATGTCTCACTCAAAGAAATGTAATAAAACGTTCCGATTTTTTGTTTATATGCTCCAGAGGCGTAGATTTTCGGGTTAAAAAAAATTGAAGCCGTCTTATTCGAAGTTGTCTCGCGGAGAATTGTTAGTTCGACCACCGCACGGTATCGACGTTTTCTCGAAGTTAGGGCCTTATCCGGCTTAGATTTTTTACTACTGGAGGTCCATCAGTAGCTAACAGAAGATCTACGAAGTGCGGACCTCGTTATAGCTCTGTGCCCATCGGAATTTCGGTCTGCAACTTTATTGAAGCAAGTTAAAATTTTGTACAAGCTTTTTTTCACTATCCCCGTAGCGTTTAATGGTCGATATAAGGCCTTAGCTTGCTGATATAGCTATAGAAGAGTTTCTAGCTAGAAAATATCTGTGAATCAACGGAAATGCTTCACCGTTTTTTACCGTTTTAGTAAACGGTGTCGGCCGTTTAGTCATAACGGTATAAAACGCAACAATAAAAACTACGGTAAAAAGACTACCATTTTACGGCCGTACTACGGAACGGAATACAGAACTTTTTTTTGTCTCCTACTGTACAGTATGACATGTGTGTGAGATTAATAGCACATGATACTGTATCCCACCCACTTACACAGATATGTAGAATAAATACACCGAATCTCACCTGATAGGATTTTAATTCAAGCTATCACACAGTAGTATAGAAATACAACTAACTCTTGTAATAGCTACTACAATAGACTAAAGAACAGATTAGAAATACTACTAACTCTTGCAATAACTACTACGATAGACTAAAGAACAGTGAATGAGTTTAATGCTAAAGAATAGATGGGATATGTCTAATAATCTCTAGACTCACCAACTTCACAGCAGCTGCAAAAGCCCCCAGAATACCTGCAGCTCCTCCACAATCCTTCTTCATACCAGGCATAGCAGTCTGCGTGGAAACACACACACATACATACACACACACACAGAGAAGAGAGAGAGAGAGAAAAGCATGCACGCACAAACATGCACACACACATCACACAAAAAAAAACATGTATGGAAAAAAATTACATATCATGCACACACACACACACTCTCGTCCACACATGCATGCACGTGCAAATACACACACGACACAACGTACACATGCATACAACACACTATTATACACCACACTATATCATGCTGGAAAAAAAACTACACGTATACACACATGTGACCCACACGTACCCCACCATACAAACATTATGACTTACAATAAAGTGGAAGTTTCCGTATTTGAGCACAAATGGAGAGTGAACTAGCTCAGCTATTTTTCATATACACAATCAATAAAGGCCATAATTAAGGGTTCACTGATTATCTTTATAGTCTTGAACTAAGAGAGAGAGGTATCGCTGGCTACAGCTCTTACCAGCATAAGTTCTATAGTTGTTCTTTTTTTCAGCTTTAGTTTTCTAGTGAAACCGCACACTGAAGTGAAAATATGCGCCCTTTCCATGTGCAGTATAGAACCACATATGTACTGAACTCAAAGTGTAGTTGTCTCTTTAGTGTAGTCTTCCAGGGGTTATTATAGTTTGCTGTGCATGGCTAAGTGGCTGAAGTCTAAGCAAACAAACCGTGCTCACTCTGCAATGGCGCTGAAGAGAAGTAACGCCATCTTTCAGTATCTCTCGTAGTCCACCATCTGTTGTTAGGCAGTTGACAAAGTAAACAAAAGTTGTCTGTCCTAAAGCTTAACCTTTTCCACCCCATGAGTCTCCGAATGTTCAACAATTTCATTCCTCAATTCAATTAATATTTTAATAGTATGGCACGTAAATTGCCCATTCAAAAATGAATTGGAAAATCGCTGCTCAATTGAAATCGCACAGGGAAAGTGAAATAGCACGTAAATAAGTGAAATACCATGGTAGCTAAATAAAATAGTACATGCGTGCAGCTCTAGCCTTGGAAACATACAGTTCGAGTACTTTCAAGTTGGAGTCTATGTCATTCTTTACCATGGAAGCTCTACTGGTATTAGACTAAATTTTTTCAACAGATTATAAGGAGCCATAGGTTGAAAACCAAATTCCAGAGGAAGCTAATCCTGAAACACAGAGATTGTGAGTGAAAGATACAGTGTAGGTGCAATACAATGAAGCACCAATGGTACGAACCCTCAGTACCACTAGTTGAATGAGTTGCTTTGCTGGGTGGAAAATGTTCACTGTCACCTTGAGGTTGTCTTTTAGTAGCGCAGAACGGACTCAAACATTTTGTGTGGTAATATTTGCCTTCTGACTGCTCAGTCATTCTGATCTCCTCTGATATACTAAAAAATTACTCATTTTGTAAAGTTAATCGGCGTGCAGCAGCATTCTTGACTGTTTCCCATCTCTCTGGAATGAACAATTTCAAGCCAGGTACCTTCTCTTCCGTCTCTTTACAGATGACACAAACAGAAATACTTGCCATGATCATGCACTCAACTACTCAAAAGCAGCTGCAGTTCAACAAGCAGCTGCAGTTCAACAACTGAAGCCTGCTGCTGCATGCAAGACTAGGCACAACCACATGCACACACATACACATGCAGGCACTAGCTAGCAAGCAAAAAATGTCACATACAAACACATGCACAAACATCTGCTGACTCAGCACACCAAGAATAAAGAATGCATGAAAACATGAGTGTAGATACTTTACTTGTGGTGTTAGCATGCACGGTTATGCTGATATTGATATAAATAGGTTTTTAGGTAATGGCGGCACAAATTAGGGGATTTCGGGTACAAAGCCACACCCAGAACCCGGCAGCAACACATTTTTGTAACAAGGGGGGTAGGCCGCACCTAAAAATGGTATCGACAGTTGTGACCCTTTTCGCATAAATAAATCTTCTGGGCTCCTGCTCTATTGAGAGAGTCTCGCTCACGTCAATCCTCTCAACTACTCCACTCCCCTCAGCATCTATAACCTATAGAGAAAAAAAACTCCTCTGCCATACATACCTTTCCTTTGATGGAGAGACCACCTGTGTCATAGACTATGCCTTTACCAACCCAGCAGATGTTTTCAGTGGCTCCTGGAGGGGTGTGGCTTAATACTGCCAAGGCAGGCTGGTGAACCGCTGCTTTACCCACTCCATATATCCCTGGAAAGTAATTCAAAAAACAATGATTCACTAGAAATCTCCTCATCTCTAAGTTGTTTGTTATTGTGTGTCTAGAGGTAAAGTAGGAATGCTCAGTGTGCAAGCACAGGCCAGGAAACAAACAAAAAATAAATAAATAATAACTTGGGCTTAACTTAACCGATGAATTATTCATAAACTAATCATTGTCGGGTGCGGACATTATAAAACTATAGCAATAATAATACACAATTGGCCATCTTCCTCACCTCCAAATCCCTTCTCCTGTAACTCCTCCCCTTGAATAATCATGGGCGTGATGCCAGTTTCCTTGCCAACTTTGCGAATTCTCTACAGGCCAAACCACACAACAACAACAAACAACAACAAAATAAGTACATTATGCATGTGCTATTCAGAGAACTAACATTAAGAGAGGTATCAAGATGGCTGAATTTGCTCATGGCAAATTGACAACTAACATTTTGAAGTAATTAAATATAGACAAAATAAACTATGTAGTCCAGATAGCCAGGAATTGGCGTGCTTTAAATAAAACTGATAATGTTACATGTATTATTACACTCACTTCAGGTGATCGTCATAATCATTCAGAGTAAACTATAATTCCATTCAAAACTATACACAAATGTTGTTGTGTGCACTAATATTTGCAGAGCTAGAGTAAAACAGGAAAAACATGAAACTAACCAAGGAGAATTATGCATGCACAGGGCCAAAAGCTCAAGTTTACAAGGGTAGTTTACAAATTGTGAACTTGAAGTTTGCAACGAGTTAACAAGTGTTCGAGGTGTACAAGTAGTTGCCAAAAAGTGTGCAAGTAGTTCACAATGGACGGCCTGCAAACTGCTTGTAAACTATTCAAGTGAAAGTTTACATAGTAGTTGACAAAGTGTTCTTTAACTCAGCTGTAAACTCAATTGTGTACGTCTTGTAACAAATTGGATAACTCGTTGTGAACTATGATGATTAATAGAGGAAAACTAATAAGATATATTTCATAAACCAATACAAATAACATGAATTAGTACAGAAGCCAATAAGTAAATGTATATATATATTATATATAAATAGATTAATAAAAATTTTAATATCTAATAATGTAAAAACACAAATGTATAGATAAATAAGTAAATAATAAAGAAAATAAAGAAATATAAATAATTAAAAAACCAAATAAATATATTATAAGTAAATAGCTAAATAAATAAGACTAATAAATAGATAAACGAATAAGTAAACAAGTATATTAGTAAATAAGTGAGTAAGTAAATATAAACTGATAGACAAGCAAGCACACAAACAACTAAATAAATAATAAGTAAATAAATAAAACATTAATAACTTGAAATTATTAGAGCCTTCACTAACAAAACTTTGGCAAAAATAAAGGAATGAATATGATGTCCTGATTTTATGATGGTCTATTTTTAAATTTATATATATCATTTATATTTATTTATGCTTTTATTTATTTATATATTTATTTTTTATGTTACCTATTTATGTCTCTATTTATTATGTATTTTTATTTATACATTTACTTTTTATTTATTAATTAATTCTTTATTTATTTTATTTATTTACTTATTATTTGTTTATTTGTTTGTTTATTTAACTTGTATATTTATTTTAATTGTATTTATTTATTTATTTTTTATTTATTTTTTATTTATTTATTGTTTATTATTAATCTATAAATAATTATATTTATAATATTTATTTATTTATTTCTTATTTATTTATTATTAATCTTGATGTAAATATTTACTTATATATTATATATAATATATATTTATTATTTATTTACTTAAATTTATTAATCACTTACTTATTTGTATTAGATTTGTTATGGTGGAAATGTTTGTTAGTATGTTAACCAATACAAAATATCATGAAATAGGTACGGTATCGCCAAAGGAATAGGTGCAACTGACCAAATTAGCGTTGTATTAAAAGTTACCCATACCAAATATCATGAAATAGGTGCGGTGTCACCAAAGGAATAGGTGCGGTGTCACCAAAGGAATAGGTGCGGTGTCACCAAAGGAATAGGTGCAACTGACAAAATTGGCGATCCGTAACAAAAACGCGTTACTACAGTTTCTCTCTCGCGGAGCGAGAGAAGAGTGAATTGGCGGCAGAGAATATGAGGATGCCGGGAACTCGTCTTCACCACGCACTATATGTAAGCACGCAAATAGTTGGTAAGTTACGTCAGCTTGTATTTTGTACTCGTAATGATTACATTTGGAAGTGACTAAACTCTAGAGTGCTCCTAGACCCCTTTAGCAGCAGGGGTGACTTAATGATAATTTTAATGAAGATGGTATTACTACTTTCATGGGAATAACAATCAAAAGTTAATTGGTTATGGTAAGAATCGAGTACGTCTTGTGTAGTAAACCCTTTACCAACTACAATAAGTCTTAAATGCACTAAGCCATATGAGGAAACCAATGCTGCATGAAATAAGACTTAATTAAGTTGTAGCAATAGCTCAGTGCTATTAAAAGTAAGCCAGGTTTTTATTTTTAGTATTATTTTTCATATGAAGGTGGACTGTGGTGTGCACCTTTTGAAAGCCCTCCCCCCCCACACCTACCACCATCACCACCCGTGCCTGCGTTAATTCCGTATTCAACCGCAACCTGTATACTATTGCTTATTACTGCGCGTAATCCGCGGAGCACAAACAAAAGCTCTACTGCTGTCTTCTCTTAGTCTTCTTGTCTATTGTGCAAAGGTGAGTGAGCCTGTCTGTAGTTCTATGTTGGTAGTGATAGGTTATCTTGTTACGGAAACAGCTTTTAGAAAGAGTAGGAAGTCTTTCCTTATTTCGGGGTTGTTGCTGGTAGCCATTTTCGCTGTATTTTTATTCCTTTTCTTTTAGCTTTGAGAATATTGGTGCTGCTGCTACCTGCTTATCTAGTGAGGTACCATGGAAGTAGGAATTATAAAGAAAAGATAAAGGTAAGTAAGTCTGTCGTTAATCCAAGCAGTAATTTTAAGTGTTCATTAATGTTTGTATACCTATGCACTTACAAGTATTTCTAGTGCATGTACGCGTGTACTATTATTTCTAATCTGTGCGTGCACAAACTTGTATTTCTAGTGCATGCACGCACGTACTGGTATTTCTAGTGCATGCACGCACGTACTGGTATTTCTAGTGCATGCACGCACGTACTGGTATTTCTAGTGCATGCACGCACGTACTGGTATTTCTAGTGCATGCACGCACATACTGGTATTTCTAGTGCATGCACGCACATACTGGTATTTCTAGTGCATGCACGCACGTACTGATATTTCTAGTGCATGCACGCACATACTGGTATTTCTAATCTGTGCATGCACAAACTTGTATTTCTAGTGCATGCACGCACGTACTGGTATTTCTAGTGCATGCACGCACGTACTGGTATTTCTAGTGCATGCACGCACATACTGGTATTTCTAGTGCATGCACGCACGTACTGGTATTTCTAGTGCATGCACGTCCTGGTATTTCTAATCTGTGCATGCACAAACTTGTATTTCTAGTGCATGCACGCACGTACTGGTATTTCTAGTGCATGCACGCACATACTGGTATTTCTAGTGCATGCACGCACATACTGGTATTTCTAGTGCATGCACGCACGAACTGATATTTCTAGTGCATGCACGCACATACTGGTATTTCTAATCTGTGCATGCACAAACTTGTATTTCTAGTGCATGCACGCACATACTGGTATTTCTAGTGCATGCACGCACGTACTGGTATTTCTAGTGCATGCACGCACATACTGGTATTTCTAGTGCATGCACGCACGTACTGGTATTTCTAGTGCATGCACGTACTGGTATTTCTAATCTGTGCATGCACAAACTTGTATTTCTAGTGCATGCACGCACGTACTGGTATTTCTAGTGCATGCACGCACATACTGGTATTTCTAGTGCATGCACGCACGTACTGGTATTTCTAGTGCATGCACGCACGTACTGATATTTCTAGTGCATGCACGCACGTACTGGTATTTCTAGTGCATGCACGCACGTACTGGTATTTCTAGTGCATGCACGCACATACTGGTATTTCTAGTGCATGCACGCACATACTGGTATTTCTAGTGCATGCACGCACATACTGGTATTTCTAGTGCAGGCACGCACATACTGATATTTCTAGTGCATGCACGCACATACTGATATTTCTAGTGCATGCACGCACATACTGGTATTTCTAGTGCATGCACGCACGTACTGATATTTCTAGTGCATGCACGCACGTACTGGTATTTCTAGTGCATGCACGCACGTACTGGTATTTCTAGTGCATGCACGCACGTACTGGTATTTCTAGTGCATGCACGCACGTACTGATATTTCTAGTGCATGCACGCACATACTGGTATTTCTAGTGCATGCACGCACGTACTGGTATTTCTAGTGCATGCACGCACGTACTGGTATTTCTAGTGCATGCACGCACATACTGGTATTTCTAGTGCATGCACGCAAATACTGGTATTTCTAGTGCATGCACGCACGTACTGATATTTCTAGTGCATGCACACACATACTGGTATTTCTAATCTGTGCATGCACAAACTTGTATTTCTAGTGCATGCACGCACGTACTGGTATTTCTAGTGCATGCACGCACGTACTGGTATTTCTAGTGCATGCACGCACGTACTGGTATTTCTAGTGCATGCACGCACATACTGGTATTTCTAGTGCATGCACGCACATACTGGTATTTCTAGTGCATGCACGCACATACTGGTATTTCTAGTGCATGCACGCACATACTGATATTTCTAGTGCATGCACGCACATACTGGTATTTCTAGTGCATGCACGCACGTACTGATATTTCTAGTGCATGCACGCACGTACTGATATTTCTAGTGCATGCACGCACATACTGATATTTCTAGTGCATGCACGCACATACTGGTATTTCTAGTGCATGGACGCACATACTGGTATTTCTAGTGCATGCACGCACGTACTGATATTTCTAGTGCATGCACGCACATACTGGTATTTCTAGTGCATGCACGCACATACTGGTATTTCTAGTGCATGCACGCACATACTGGTATTTCTAGTGCATGCACGCACATACTGATATTTCTAGTGCATGCACACACATACTGGTATTTCTAGTGCATGCACGCACATACTGGTATTTCTAGTGCATGCACGCACATACTGATATTTCTAGTGCATGCACGCACATACTGGTATTTCTAGTGCATGCACGCACGTACTGATATTTCTAGTGCATGCACGCACACTGGTATTTCTAGTGCATGCACGCACGTACTGGTATTTCTAGTGCATGCACGTACGTACTGGTATTTCTAGTGCATGCACGCACATACTGGTATTTCTAGTGCATGCACGCACATACTGGTATTTCTAGTGCATGCATGCACACTGGTATTTCTAGTGCATGCACACACGTACTGGTATTTCTAGTGCATGCACGCACGTACTGGTGCATGCACGTACATACTGGTATTTCTAGTGCATGCACGCACGTACTGGTATTGTAGTGTGTGCACGCACAAACTTGTATTTCTAGTGCGTGAACACACGCACTAGAAATACCAGTTTGCACGCACTAGTATTACCACTGTGTACACACACTAGTATTACCACTGTGTACAGTCTGTACACACACACTAGTATTACCACTGTGTGCACACACACACTAGTATTACCACTGTGCACACACGCACTAGTAATACCACTGTGTGCACGCACTAGTATTACCACTGTGTGCACACACACTAGTATTACCACTGAGTGCACACACTAGTATTACCACTGTGTACACACACTAGTATTACCACTGTGTACACACACACTAGTATTACCACTGTGCACACACGCACTAGTAATACCACTGTGTGCACGCACTAGTATTACCACTGTGTGCACACACACACTACTAGTATTACCACTGTGCACACACACACTAGTATTACCACTGTCTGTACACACACTAGTATTACCACTGTGTGCACACACGCACTAGTATTGCCACTGTGCACACACACTAGTATTACCACTGTGTGCACACACGCACTAGTATTACCACTGTGCACACACACTAGTATTACCACTGTGTGCACACACACTACTAGTATTACCACTGTGCACACACACACTAGTATTACCACTGTGCACACACGCACTAGTATTACCACTGTGTGCACACACACTAGTATTACCACAATGTGCACACACACACTAGTATTACCACTGTGCACACACGCACTAGTAATACCACTGTGTGCACGCACTAGTATTACCACTGTGTGCACACACACACACTAGTATTACCACTGTGTACACGCACTAGTATTACCACTGTCTGCACACACACTAGTATTACCACTGTGTACACACACACACACTAGTATTACCACTGTGTACACGCACTAGTATTACCACTGTGCACACACATACTAGTAATATCACTGTGCACACGCACTAGTATTACCACTGTGCGCACACACGTACTAGTAATATCACTGTGTACACACACGCACTGAAATTACCACTGTGTGCACACACATACTGGTATTACCGTGTGCACACACATACTGGTATTACAGTGTGCACACATTGTTTGTTCGTACTAGTGTTTGTTTGTTCTAGTGTTTGTTCATACTAGTGTTAGTTCATTATAGCTTTCTCCATTATTACTCCTTTTTCTCCGTTTCTTCTCTTTCGTGTTTTTCTAGGCAATGAATTCCCGGGATCAGCCTGTTATTGGGGTTCTTGCAGCTGTACAAGGATATTCTAGCTTGAATCTTGATACTGTTGGCATAGTAGCTACAGGTAAGTTGCAATTGTATGTATCATGACGTAATTATGATTAGTTAATAAGAACTTAAAATTAGTTGGCTCTGCTTTTTCGGCTTCTTTTGGGTGGGGGTGAGGATGGTGGAGAAGGAGATGCGGATGGTAAAAGTGTGGAGTCATGGTTGTGAGGTGTCTGAGTATGAGGTGGAGGACAGACAATGTCTTTACATGCATCCGGGACAAAGTCCCGGATTTTATCATGCAGGTACTTCTGCCTCTCCTGTGGCAGTCCTGGTGGCTCAATCACTTCGGGTAGCTGTTCAGGACGGGGCTTCCAGTCTTGGTGGTCTTCTCCTCAGCATCACTTTGCCTGATGTAATTCCATCAAAGGCTCCCCTCTTGAAGTATGGCTGGAAGTGTTCTGGTGTTGAGGGATCTGGATCTGGTGTTGAGGGGTCTGAAGCCTCGACGTCAGAGTCTGAGGGAACCAGGGTCATATAAGTTGAATTCATCCTCAAAAAGAGGAGGAATAGACTCGGACTCAGAAACATCACTAGAACCTTTAAAAATGTATTCTTTTTTATATATTTTTTTTTTAATTAGTAAAAATGTAAGCCCTAGGCTGTTGCATGAAGATACATTCTTCTGAGTAGCCAATAAAGTGGCCATCAAATTCTTCATCACCTAAAAAAGTAAAAGAGTTATGACTATGAGTAATTTGGTTGATTGGGTACTAACAGTCTGGGGGTTGGTCTTCACTTCCTGGAGCCATGAATTCGCTAATGAGCTCCTCTAAGGCTTCACCCATCATGTCCAGGCCATCGCGGTGGCGGAGATTCAAAGCTCTGGCTAGGTTCCAGGTTTCACTCATGGTCTGTCTTTAGCTCTATCTAAACAGCACGTTCCTGAGCTGTATTTTCCCGCCTTCACGGCGCAGCATTTTGGCACGGAGTTTCACTCGCGCTAAAACTTGAGCTTAGCAACGATCCGGATACTCATTCTGCAGTAAGTTGATACGGAGACTTCTCGGGCTTATTCCTTCAGTTTCAGAGCGCGCCTGTCCTTCAAACTTGGTCAGTATCTATAAAAATGGTTATCATTCCATATATGCATTAAAAATATTTTGGTAAAAAATTGACAGAAACCATAAAATTGTTAATTGTCCAATTTGGTGCTTGCCGCGTTGTGCCCGATTTTCCTGTAGACGGTCACATATGTTAGTCTGCACCTAATTATAAATGTTTGATACACTCTATGTTACTCCTGGTCCATGATCAGTGTTTACTTGTTTGTTAAAATCTACGTTGCTATAGGATATTGAACTGTACCGCCAGTTGTCTATTTCTCTGTCCAGTATTGCTATCAGTTGTCCTATAGGACTAAGGTCGGACCAATAGAAGAGTCCTACGGGATGTATGCCAAAATTAAATTAACCATTTCATTGTCCATAGTGCTATATGACACTTTTGGTTGGCCATTCTCTGTTACCCTCAGCACGCATGCATGAGATTTATAGCCTGCCATTTGTTTGTTTGTTTTCATCTGTTAAGGTCCTCATGACTTATTTCTTTCTATTGCTATTGTTCCCAGTTTTTGTATGCGAAGTAACTGTAGTGAAAGCTATAATAGTCTCTGGGAAGTTGGTGACAAAATCTGGCAGGCACCATTTTCCACTTATCGCGAAATACATCCCTGGCTACATCCTTCCTCCCATCCGCCCCCTTGCTCTCCTCTGTTTTTTTATTTGAATGAGTAAACAAACTCTAGAATTGTAGTTCTAGTTACTTTTTTCCCCTTCATTGTTGTGAAGCAGTCTGCCATATTATTATTATTATTATTATTACCATCAACCTTATCATCCTTTTTATTAGGCAATTGCTGTGTCATAAAGCCATCTGAAGCAGCTGTGGCATCATCTAATTTGATCAATGAACTCGTTCCCAAATACTTAGACCCGGGTAAGTTCTATAATGCATAGACCAATGTTGGCATGTGGGTGGGGTATGTGGGCGTAGAATGTCGGTTACCCCCCCCCCCCATAATTTTGGGGCACTATCTCATGAAATGATTTCCCACGTGAACAATTTTTAACCACAAAAAAAAACATGCCTTTGGAGCCCCCTCCCCCCCTCCCCCTACCCATACTGAAACATCTTCCTTTACCACTGTTATGGTATTATAATGTGGTAGATCTGTATAGTTGATCAATTTTAATATAATGTTGTGTTGTTTTATTGTTGTTCATTTTCTTCTTCAAGTAGTGAGCTAAGTCACGTGTTAAATCAAAATTTATGCAATCATTAACCCTCAGCGCGCATGTGTGAGAGGGTTATAGTAGTCACGTTGTCTATCTGTTTGTCTGTCTGTCACGCTCTGATTTTGGAGATTACTAACAATTAACAGTTGGTGTAGGACAAAGCAGCTCATATTAGCATTAACCCCTCCAAACTTGAGGACCCGCACCCTCCACTCTCTGTGGCTTATTTAGCCACACGCTATCCTTTGTAGGAATAAAAAAAGTTCTCTCTCCCCCCAGAAAAAAAATCCTGTATGAAGCCCTGATGAAGAACCTCAATTATATGCTCGAAGTATCCAACATGCTCTTGACAGCAAATCAATATTAGTTGGGGAATAATATTGTACTGGACTGTTGTGATTGCCCTTGACTTGTAACTCAATTAGTAAGCAGGTAAATAGAAATAACGAGGGTTGATTTAACCAGATGATTGAATATTTGATCCTTTAGGTTTCCTTTGCAGTGAGAAAAAACTAGCAAGTTCTACCATTTCTGTAAGTAAGCTTTAATATGATTATGATTTAACCTTGTGATCCAATGCATTGAGTCTGAGTAGCAGATTTCACCCTTTGGTGATGTCAGAGCTATAGTTTAGCTTTGTTGGTTGATTAGAACTATTCCCGCTCGTATCGTGTTCACACATACACACTCACAAACGCACACACAAAATAATACATAAAGTATATTCATTATTATAACTAGCACTGACAATTATGCTTGTGGTTGGTCATTAGACAAGTTTTGCCTGCCCAGTGAGAGCAAAAATTATGCTTTGATGTTGTTGTTATTTTTTTTGTTGTTGTTGTTGTTAATTGGGACTTGCTCTACACCAACTTTTTATTTAAATTTTTTCTATTAAGTTCAGCATGCAGCTATAAATTCACTCGGCTAGTATCAATCCTTCTATAGTTCCCGTGTCAGTGCAATAAAACAAACAAGCAAACAACAACAACCCTGTTCACACCATTTATAAGCACCATCCATTATACAATCAATAACAATATATTGTAATTAGGTGCAGTAACTCGTGAATATTTATAAGCCTCGATTATCCATAACTTCCGTTTATCTGAAAGTAATTTTTTCGGATTCAGATGGACACTGTATGAAACACACGTACCAGAAAACATAGACGTAATAGTCATTCACCCATGTGTAGACATAAAGAACAAGAACAATATTTCCTATTTACAGTAAGTGTGGATTTCAGTGTCTCACATTCTCACAGACTATATCCTTTATAATCTGCTTTGTGCTTGGGGGATGGAATTAGTGGGATTGATTTATCATGTTGTTGTAGTCACATGAGTGGTACACTCAGAGTGTGTGTGGGGGGGGGAGAGGGAGCGTGTCCCACATCTCCTTCAATACTATCACAAATCATGCATTCATCTTGTATTATTTTATCTCTATCACAAGAATTTAACCTCCTGACTTACTCACTTGATTATTAAACAACTTCCGTCCTCCCCCTTTCCCTCCCCAACCACTCCCCCAATAGCTCGCCCGAACAGCTAGTACAATATTTTAAAGAGTATGAATGAACAACATTCAGTATGGAGTTACTACTATATCTCTCACTGAACTTTCATTATTAGCCCTCACCACGTGTGTTTGTCTGTCATGCTCAATTACTGACACTTAACTGTTAATTTAGGTATGAGCTAACTCAGAACAACCATTTAAGACCTTTTATGTTGCCACTTTTTGAAATTTTGGGAACTCTGCATCAGTACTAGTTTTTCCCCTATCATCGCGTAAAATTTCTTGCTGTCCATCGTGGTTTGGCTTTGTACTTTAAAGTTAACGTGTGCTGGAATTGGAGTTCACATTGAAAATGGATACTGGTAAATGTCTCTGGCCTGTTAGCTTCTTCATGAAGACAGCTTTTACGTATACCATTTTCGTTGTTCATTCTATAGTGATACCTAATTAGAATAGCCAATAAATCATTCTTTTGGTCCTAGATGATTTTGTAAATAGCTTGCTAGTGTATAGTGGCGCTGAGGGATCGCACTTATGGTGCTTCATTATGCCAGTGAACTAAAAACACTATTGCACAATCTAATTGTAAGCCATATATCATCTCACATATATACTTTGTTTGATCTGGTTTATAAATGCATTTACAGGTAGTTTTAACTTCACAAACTTGCTTGATTGTAGAGTTGGTAATTATCATGAAAACGTATTAGTAATGAGCTAACTGCAGCAATAGATTAATGGAATAAGAATGAAAATATTCAGCATGGAGTAGCTATATCACAGAATTTCATTAAGATATGTGTGACTACTATGAATTGACAATTATGTGATAGGTATTTTCTCTAATTAAAGCACTCCACATTTGTCATTCACATTTTAACTTTGCTTTTTGCTTACGAAAGTTTGAAGTATTTCAAGGGAGACAAAATGCCTTCAAGGGGGCGAGCACCCCCTGGCCCCCCTAAATGAACCCCTGAATACCCACATGCTAAATATAATGACCCATTTTGTTCTGAAAGTGGGTATAGTAACTACCGAGTATAAGAATTTCTTAATCACACGAGCATTCAATATTCTCCCATATTGAACGCTGCATGATGAATACTCCAATGTGCCCATGTGTAGTTCTTGAAGCACAACCAATTTAGACCAGTATTACTTCGATGCACATGTCTTCCTCCCACTTTTCCATCAACTCCCCTCCCCCCCACCCCCACCCCCACTCCAGAAAGAGAAAATAAGATATATGATTTATGAGTCAATTTGATTTTCTATTTTGATCCATTTGTAATTTACAGCATATTTCAACACTGCATCATGGAGAAGGGCGACTGTAATTGGAGAGGGGGGGGGGGAAGAACTCGGTTTGAAAGGGAAAATTTCAGTTTCCCCCTCCATCCTTCTGTATCAAATACTGCTATATGAGAGTATTTATACTGATCAGTGCTTAATCAATCACATGCATGATTTTGCAACTCACTTTAGTCTAATTACTATAATTATTAGGTTTCTATATACATGAAACCCAGACGACTATAAACACATGATTATCAGTTTTTTTGTTTATTTGTTTGTTTAGTTATTTTAGATTTAGAGGATGTCAAGCGAAGTTTCTCTAGGAGAAGATGGCATGATACGGTCATTCATTATGAAATCTACAGAAAATGTCCTGTTCAGCTGTGCAATTGACGCCTACAAATGTCTTCTTTCTAGTCCGAGAACACTGCACTTCTAACTTTGACGACAGATAGCAGAAAGTCTGATCATAATGCTATTTTTAGTTGTAACATTAATTTATACATTCATCATGTTCATAATTTGTATCCTGAAAGAGAATATTGCACCTTCATTTCATTGCACACTCACCTACTCCTTTTAATTTCTAAATTATTTCATGGCGTATTCATCATTTCATATAGTTTATGTATTCATTTTTGTTTTCTTAAAATTTGAGACTTTATTATTAAATGCTAGCTATTGAAATTAGTATTTCTGCTAAAAGTTGAAACTAGCATCAAAAGTATTGGACTTGTGTCATAAGCTTCATGTAAAATATTCTTGTGGTCTGTCTATGTCTGATGGCAAAGGTCAGAAGTTATATAACCTTGGTTTCATGGAACAGTGGTAGACATCAGAATGGAATAAAATTTCCCCTGATACTTTCATATCTGGTTTTAAAAAAAGCATGCTCTGAAAGCCGGTCAAGTAGCAGTCCAAGCGATGAAGAAGTGTGCAAAGTAATAGATCCGATTAGCAAGCCTCCATTGTTATTTTTAACTAACTAGTTATAGAAATGTCGTGCACACAGTTAGTCCCTCTACATTTATTACAGAATTTGAAAGAAAAGTATTTTTAGCCACCAGAGAAAAGCAACTTAAATTGGTGTGTGTGTGTGTGTTGTTGCTGTTACAGTCAGGTTCAGTGATTCCAGACTTTCTTAGTTTTAGTTATTCATACTAAAAAAATATCTTGAATGCTTCTGAGGGAAGAAGTGCAGCAGAGGGAAGAAGGGCAACAGAGGGAAGAAGTGCAGCTGAGGGAAGAAGTGCAGCAGAGGGAAGAAGCACAACAAGGAGAACAGTCCACAAGCCGTAATATAAAGGTGAACATTGGCGGAGGCAATCCCAAACTAAGCTTCGTTTTAGTTTTTTTTCCCAAATTCTTCCTGAAGATTAGAGTTTTTAGTTTTTCTTCAATACCATGTAGAAGATTTAGTTAGTTATACTATCAATTGTCTTAGTTTTAGTTAATTTATGTTGCCTCTCAAATTCTGCAATAATGAGACTCCTTAAAGAAAGTTGTTCATGTAGTTTTTCCAAAGAACTTCAAAAATGGCATATTTCTGTGAAAACTTGGGTATTATTAATAAAGTATGGTATTTGTTGTGTAGTTTAGAGAATAGTTACTTGATGGGAATTAATATTTTCATTTAATAATGACATAATTCAAGGTGAATTGTTTACAATAAAAATTGCTTAGTCTTAGTTTTTGTTATCCACTCTAATGGTAGTTTTAGTTATTATTGAATTTACTGTCTTCTAAAATAATTAGTTTTAGTTTTTTCATGTTCTCTACAGCTTAGTTTTAACTATTCTTACCAAAAGTAAAATACCCCAAAACTAAGAGGTTTGGGTTTTAGTTTTAGTTAGCTAACTAAAACAACATTGGTTAAAGTTACAGCAAGGAAATGTAGAAGCAGTCTTAGAGTGGGCATTTTCAAATTTGCTTCACTTGGGAAGCACCAAAAAATATCTTCTCTGTTGAGTGACTGGAAAACTTAGTTCACTTTAGTGCAACGTTTAGTGTCTATTATACAGTTTTCACATACAATGTTACATTTAGTAGGGATAAAGTCTGGATGTCGTATCAGTAACTTAAACATACCATTATTATAAATCACTGCGTTGTTTGTATTATCTATTATCTAGTCCAGTTACAAAATTATGAATTTGTCAAGTCTCAGAGTAGCTATGTAGCTATAATGGTTCTAGATCCACTGGTATAGCTAAACCATTCTGATGAAAATAGTTTTGTTCATCATGCCATTGAAGTATACAGATTGTGTATATTATCAGTCGTTACAGCAATATATTTTATTGCATATTAAAGTTTAATAGAAGCAATGCATTTTGCAAAAATAATGAAGTAGCTATTCCTACTGAGGGTCAGATAACTATTTGGCGTGATGTATGCTGCATTACTCGTCAGAAGATACCTGCAGGCCCGACACTCCTCAATTTAGTGACGGATTGATCCTTCTTTATCTAAAACACCCCCTAGCTTTCCTTATACGCTTTAAAACTTACCAATTCCCACAATGATGGATTTGTTATTGTTTTTACTTCTCTTGTAACTATAGCAACGGAAAGGTACCGCCCAACAAGATTAAAACAACGGTCGTCATCATTGTTCAGATCTAGTGCCCACGCAGCGCATGTGGAAAGAAATAATGGTGGGAGAAGACTAAGAGGCTTGACGAGCTACAGTGGTCTGTCATATTGATTAGGTAAGCTCAGGCGTTAGATACTGCATGACTTAATGTGGCGGTGGTGTAGGGTGGGTTAACGTGAAATAGCTATATTATATATATTCTATTTTGAATGAGTTGCGTAAGTGTTACTCGTGTAGGTTTAAACTAACATTTTAGTTAAGTTAAATTCAAGTGTTGTACATTAAGGCAGTCAATAGTCCAGGGTAACCTTACAAATATTCTGTGGAATACACAATTGAAGCCTGTTGTTGAATACTTGTGCTAGCCATTAGTATTTGTAGTAGTCACAGGACAGATCAGCAGTGTTGGAAGATGTTTAGTAAAGGGGCGCTCCAAGGGCATGTTTTTTTTGGGGGGGATTGGGGGTTTAAAAGTGTGAATGTGAGAAATTTCCTTGTTAGATTATGCCCACAATTTTGGTAGCCCAAAGCCCCCCCTTCCTACGCCACTGCTGATATCAATCACGGTGGCGTTGCCCCTATAGCCTCCTCTACACACTGCCCAGATTGTGTCACAAATAATATTTTAGCTACTATATTCTATCGGTTATTATGACCATGTGAATAAAACACTCAGGGTTACTGGACTGACTGGCAAGTTGAAGGTCTTGCCGTAGTTGACTTCAGACAAGCTGGCTCATAATCAACCTGCGAGGCAACAATTACTGGCAAGTGTTTGTTCTTGACAAAGTCCTCAGTATAGACTGAATCAAGTAAGTCTCAAGTTGTGGTATATGTAGTCTCATTTGAGTGTTCAAAATATTTTATGATGATGCCCAGTGCATACCTGATTTTGTTGATATTTGTGACCTTCCGTTGTTGCTGTGTGGTGTGCAGGGTGGGGGAGGGGAGACAATGGACAGGATATGACCTTGGAATGGGAAGTAGTTTCATTAAAAATCCAGGTGGAGGAGATGGGGCATGAGTGATATGCATCAGTTATTATTGAACAGGTGAAGGATGTGGACTCTTGTCACATGGTAATAGACACATGTATCAGCTGGTGATGTTTGTGTGTTCTATTGGAACTGTAGTTCCTTGAACTTTCTAAGCCTTAGGACAGAGAGCTTGTAGGCTGTGGTTTATGCTTTTATCACTTGAGTGATGTCCACCAGTTGTATTACTAATTCCTTTCATGATTAGTTCTCATGTAGCCACAAGATATTTGATGATAGACATTAGGAGCACTCTAGTTCTGCAACATTTACAATCAAGTTGCATAGCTTCTTAATATTATATTATTGTTATTGTTATTACTGTTATAAAAAATTTATTATAGTCAGGGATTTATCTAGAAATTTGTTTGGAAAGGGGTGGGAGGAGTTTGGTCATATCTGCCACCCTTAGGATGTAAGACATAAAATATTTATAACTAACAAGTACCCCACCTCATAGTGGCGCTTGATGTATTGCACAGTAAGAATGCAGTAGCATAAGTTTTTTTAATTTTTATTCATTGTTATCATTCTCTACATCAGTTGCCCTCTCCTGCTCTCTTTTTTCCTGAACTATCTCAGCTTTTCTTATCCCCAACCTTTCCTTTTTTTCAGCTTTTTTCTCGAGTCATGGAGTCCATTCTCCTTTGTCTACCTCTCCTGCTTCTGCATCTCTATGTCCTTCTATCATGATTGTGGACTCTCCTTATACACAGTCCATACTCTCCTTATACACAGTTCATACTCTCCTTATACACAGTCCATACTCTCCCTATAAACATTCCATACTCTCCTTATACACAGTCCATACTCTCCCTATACACAGTCCATACTCTCCTTATACACAGTCCATACTCTCCCTATACCCAGTCCATACTCTCCTTATACACAGTCCATACTCTCCTTATGCACAGTTCATACTCTCCTTATGCACAGTTCATACTCTCCTTATACACAGTTCATACTCTCCCTATACCCAGTCCATACTCTCCTTATGCACAGTTCATACTCTCCTTATGCACAGTTCATACTCTCCTTATACACAGTCCATACTCTCCCTATACCCAGTCCATACTCTCCTTATGCACAGTTCATACTCTCCTTATGCACAGTTCATACTCTCCTTATACACAGTCCATATACTCTCCTTATACACAGTTCATACTCTCCTTATACACAGTCCATACTCTCCTTATACACAGTCCATACTCTCCCTATACACAGTCCATACTCTCCTTACACAGTCCATACTCTCCCTATACACAGTCCATACTCTCCTTATACACAGTCCATACTCTCCTTATACAGTCCATACTCCCCAACCTTTCCTTTTTTTCATCTTTTTTCTCGAGTCATGGAGTCCATTCTCCTTTGTCTACCTCTCCTGCTTCTGCATCTCTATGGCCTTCTATCATGATTGTGGACTTATGCTTTGTGAAATATTGCCTATTTTTTCGTATTTCCCCCTTCCTTCTTGAAACTTATGCTGCCTTTACTCAGTGATTTCACTACCTCAGCCTTCCGCTTTTTAGTGTACTATTAATCACCTTCAACTGAATGGGATGACATAATCAAGATATGATGATGCTTTACCACACTGTTTAAGCTCACGAATTATTCATGAATACATACCGTTGGTAGTCGTCATTGTTACTGACACATGAGCATATTGTTCTTTAATCCTAGAGAGTAATTTGCATGACATCATGAGTTTGAGTGCTTTAATTTTGAGTACTGCCTAACTGCATACTGCACACAGATACTATTGAACTATGATAGGTGCTGGATTTGAATGTTTACTAGGGTATCATATTTAGATAGTTCCTTCAAAATTTTTGCTATAAGAGGTGCTCGGCCTTAATTACAATGTTTGTATAATTATTTAGTACACATTAATTTTGAAGAAATTCTTGAGAATTTTTAATTTATTTGATTGTTCAGGACTTTATACAACAAGAGAAGATCACATGTGCGGTGGACTATGCAGTCGAGTAAAAGTGGCGTGCAAGGTTAGGTGGATTCTAAATTAGGAAATAAATTTGAAGGGGAAATTAAATAGTGTATATTACAATATACCAGCAAGTACCCCAACACACAGTGGAGCTCGACATATTGAAGTTATTTTGCTCAGTTATCATTCTCTACTATCTATTAAGATTAATTAGTTTTCATCTCCTGCTCTCTTTTTTAAACTATCTCAGCTTTTCTTACCCCACCCTCACATTTCCTTTCTTAAGCTTTTTCTTCTTGAGTAATGGAGTCCCTTTTCCTTTGTCTAATTCTCCTGCTTCGGAATCTCTGTCCTACCATCATGATTGTGGCCTTACGCTGCGTGAAACTTTTGCCTTCTCTCTTTCATACTTTTGCCTTCCCTTAGTCTATTCCACCCACTTTTTAGTAACAATTAATCACTCTCTACTGAATGTGATGACTCTTTACCCATTGAGGTAAGGACTATGCTTGGCCAGACTGTTTAAGCTCATGGATTATTCATGAATACACACACACGGTCGTTGTCGTTCATCATTGTTATTTGGCACACAAGTGTATTATTCAGGGGTTCATTTAGAAATCAATTTAAGAGTGGACGAGGTTGAGTTTGTGCTATCTAAAGGGTGTCACAGCGTTCATGCAGAACTAAGATGAGAAAAGAGACGGGCATGATTTAAGCATTTCCCATCACCTTAAATATTCACTTTTTAACTTCGCATTTTGCTTACGAAATTTTAAGGGGGGGCAAGCGTCTCCCTTGCTCCCCCCCCTAAATGAACCCCTGTTATTATATAGATGTTAGTAAATTTTTCAAAATTTTAATGAACAAGAGAGGTATTTGTGAAGTATTATACTATTTTAACCCACATGGCTGAGGGTAGTCTTGTAATAGACTGAAAGAACGTGTGACGAACAGTTGATTGTAACTTTGAGCTGACATTTTGAAGCTGATTGAATCATTGATGTGTATCTTATACAGAATAATTTTGCTTGGGGTAAGAGACAGGTGCTGTGTGTTTACTTAGCCACACCACACCCTTTTTCTAAACATTCTACTGTGGTGCACATGCTTGTATGAGACTGTATATATGCATTGATCAATGTTTCTTGCATGATTTTATGATCGTAATATTCATAGAAGCTGTTCTATATTTTCCCCAATATTCGAGGCGGGGTTGGAGATCCTAGGTTTAACCCCCTCAGTATTCTATAGCTTAAGTTGTGCTGAAATAGCAGCTAGCATAAGGCAACTGTATGGGTGCACAATTTATGCTATTATCCAATTATTTGCATAGGCCGCAACAACTAGTGGAGTGAAATGACTTAAGATCTAAACTGCTGGAGATGTTAATGCATATGACATCAGAGGCGGAAGAAGCGGTGAAGGAATCTCATCAATGAAATATCCTTATTGGAAGTGGCAGTATTAAAAGTATGTAAATGATTGGTTTGAGGGAACCACATCCGGGTTAATGTATAAGCTTAGGATTTTACTTTAACTTTTTCCTGCTTGTTCTCTGATTAACCTTTACTTTTTTCTGCATGTGCCCTTACCATGATTCTGCTGGTTTCCCTTTACCATGTTTCTGCTGGTTACCCTTTACTTACTAGTTTTGTGAAATCCCTGTATTGTGATACTCGTGCATAATTAAGAATAGGAGAATCCTAACAATGTATGTGTGGAATACCATGTGGAAACTTTTCTAAAAAATACCACAGTGTCCCTTTACCTTATTCCTGCTGGTTACCCATTACCTACTGGTTACCCATTACCTACTATATGGGCTGGGTAAAGCAAGAGTATGGACTGGGTAAAGGGAGAGTATGGACTGGGTAAAGGTAGAGTATGGACTGGGTAAAGGGAGAGAGTGGACTGTATAAAGGGAGAGTATGGACTGTATAAGGAGAGCATGGACTGTGTATAAGGAGAGTATGGACTGTGTATAAGGAGAGTATGGACTGTGTATACGGAGAGTATGGACTGTGTATAAGGAGAGTATGGACTGTGTATAAAGAGAGTATGGAATGTTTATACGGAGAGTATGGACTGGGTAAAGGGAGAGAGTGGACTGTATATAGGGAGAGTATGGACTGTGTAAGGAGAGTATGGACTGTGTATAAGGAGAGTATGGACTGTGTATAAGGAGAGTATGGACTGTGTATAAGGAGAGTATGGACTGTGTATAAGGAGAGTATGGACTGTGTATACGGAGAGTATGGACTGTGTATAAGGAGAGTATGGACTGTGTATAAAGAGAGTATGGAATGTTTATACGGAGAGTATGGACTGGGTAAAGCAGGCCCGTAGGAAGGGTTTCAAAAGTGGGGAGGCCATGCCCAGTCTAAACTTTACCTAGAGTTATATGAAATAGGCTTTATCTACATTGTTATGTGTAATTGTCTCTTTGAAAAGGTACAAAATATCACAATACTAGATTAGACTGAAATATTGATTGAATGAATTAAGTAGAATTGCACAAAAATATATAGCTATAAATTAGCTAAATGAGAAATTACACAAATGAATATTGATTGAATGAATTAGGGGAGAAGTGCACAAATGATTGATAATATAATTCCAAAATAAATGAAGGATTTAAATAGTGAAGTTTAAGTGTATATGAAAATATTTATTTTGAAAGATCAGTGTGCTTGAACTCAATTCCAAATATCTTCTTTCTATGATCTTTGCCATCAATAAAATCGTTGGCTACTTGAATGAGATCTAAATTGTCAGTTTCACTCTGATGAACATGTAGAATCATCAAATGATTGAGTCGCTGCTGTGACATAGTAGTACGAAGATATGATTTTATTCGTCGTACAGCACTAAATGATCTCTCACTTTGAGCATTTGTTGCTGGCATCACTAATAATAACATTAATAATTTGCCTACTTGAGATATCAAGTGAATTTGACTAGAACCACCACGAAAATACACTAAAATATCTGAGAGAGTAACTCTCTTAGATTGGTGAAAAACATTTGAAAATATTTCGAGATGAGTTGAAAGTTGTACTGGATCAAAATCTGAGCCATAGAATGTTTGAACAAACTGAAGTTCTTCACTATAATCTTCGGATCTAGCAGCTCTGAGAAGTAGATTCTGTACCTTTGAATATGTCTTGTAACCAGGCTGGTCAAAACGATCAGAAACACGTGAGATAATAAGGTCCAGTGCTTCAAAATACACAATGCGATAGTGCTGTTCTACTGTCTCTGGAAATGATTGTTCTGATCCATCATCAAGATGTCGTGGAACTTTACGACGTCGTGGTAAGGTGGGCCCATTTATATCCAATTTATCTACAACAGCACATGTTCGCTTCCAAAACAGATCAAAACTAGAATCATTTCGTAAAGACTTCAGTGTTGCTAGAGTTAAGCTCGTCACTTCTTGACCTTCAGCTGCTGACATATCTGCTCTTTGTAGAGTTTTGCTCAGGTTGTCAGTATGCCTTAAAATGAGAAATCCCAAAGAAACTCCAAAAAAGAATTCAAACTTTCTCATTTGAGCAGCAACACCTTGAATCCTAGCCTTCATATCAGAATCCTTGACAACATCTAGTGATTCATCCCAGAGCTCTAATAAAACAGTGAAGTTGTTTATTATACTGTTTAATGCTTCAGCTTTCACTGTTCACCTTGTTGGACATAATACTCGAATTCCAGATCCATCACAAGCCATTTCCTCTTTTAATCGTTTAAATATACTATCACGTCTAGGAGATTTTTTAATTAGCTTAGTGATTTCGTGTGTAGTATCTAAAGCATCTTGCATCAATTTGCACTGTCGAAACGTATCTGCACATGCTAAATTTAGTGCATGCCCATAGCAGTGAGTGAACACAGCTCTAGGTTCAGCTGCTTTCACTCTGGCCACTACACCTGATTTTACTCCTGTCATCACAGAAGCACCATCGTAACATTGGCCACGTATCTTGGACATACACAGATTTAGTCTCAACAGTATATCAGTAATAACTTGATATATTTTCTCAGAATGCACAGATTCTACCTGATAGAGACCCACAAATTCTTCCTGTACTTCAAATATTTCATTAACCCACCTGAGGCAAACTACTACTTGTTCTATATTGGCCATGTCTGTTGTTTCGTCCACCATAATAGTATAAAATGGTGAACTTCGAATATTTGAGGCAATCTTGCGAACAATTGATAGACCCATAACTTTAATCATTTCATTCTGCATTTCTGGTGAGGTGTATTTATCCGTTTTTTTTTAAATCCAATCTAAAATCCTTTCATCGTCTTCGGAACGCAGGTTAATTAGCTGCATAAAATTTGAATCAGACTCATAACCATCACCACGGAGTGCCAGGCCTTGCCTTGATAAAAAACGTATACTAGAAAGCACCTTTAAGAAACATTATCTTCGTTCCAAATGTTCCTTTGCCAATCCAGATGACAGCATTTCACAAACATTCACAGTAGCAGTGGTTTTCAGCACAGCTTCTTTGTGACAATGACTTTCCAGATGCTTATTAAATTTTTTACTGGCATCTTTCCAATTACAAAATCCAACTGAAATAAAAGATTGCTCCTTAATAGAAACAGCATGAAGGTGTTGGTTTCTAAAGGCTGTCATGCAAGTGAAACAAAAAGCCAGGTCTCCCTCTTCCCTGTAATGTAACCATGGCCACCTTTTAAACCATTGAGGCTGAAATGAACGAAACACCACTGAAGCCTTACCAAATTCTCTCTGAGGGAAGTGGAATTTAGTAGGTTGATTTGGTTTATCGTCCGCTAGAGCGGTCAAGTGGCTGGAAGAAGCCGTAGAAGAAGTAGCAGAAGTCATTTCCCGCACGTCGGCCAGACGGAAAGCGTTGACGATAAGTACCAACCACTGAGGGGTCAAAGTACAAGGGAAGTCAAAAAAGTGGGGCGGCTCTGGCCGCCCCAGACGCCCCAGCTCCTACGGCCATGTAAAGGGAGAGAGTGGACTGTATATAGGGAGAGTATGGACTGTGTAAGGAGAGTATGGACTGTGTATAAGGAGAGTATGGACTGTGTATAAGGAGAGTATGGACTGTGTATAAGGAGAGTATGGACTGTGTATAAGGAGATTATGGACGGTGTATAAGGAGATTATGGACTGTGTATAAGGAGAGTATTGAATGTGTATAAGGAGAGTATGGACTGTGTATACGGAGAGTATGGACTGTGTATAAGGAGAGTATGGACTGTGTATAAGGAGAGTATGGACTGTGTATAAGGAGAGTATGGACTGTATAAGGAGAGTATGGACTGTGTATAAGGAGAGTATGGACTGTATATAAGTAGAGTACGGACTGTGTATAAGGAGAGTATGGACTGTGTATAAGGAGAGTATGGACTGTGTATAAGGAGAGTATGGACTGTGTATAAGGAGAGTATGGACTGTGTATAAGGAGAGTATGGACTGTGTATAAGGAGAGTATGGACTGTGTATACGGAGAGTATGGACTGTGTATAAGGAGAGTATGGACTGTGTATAAGGAGAGTATGGACTGTGTATAAGGAGAGTATGGACTGTGTATAAGGAGAGTATGGACTGTGTATAAGGAGAGTATGGACTGTATAAGGAGAGTATGGACTGTGTATAAGGAGAGTATGGACTGTGTATAAGGAGAGTATGGACTGTGTATAAGGAGAGTATGGACTGTGTATAAGGAGAGTATGGACTGTGTATAAGGAGAGTATGGACTGGGTAAAGGGTGAGTGTGGACTGGGTAAGGGATAGTATGGACTGGGTAAAGGGATAGTATGGATTGGGTAAAGGGATAGTATGGATTGGGTAAAGGGATCGTATGGATTGGGTAAAGGGATAGTATGGATTGAGTAAAGCGAGAGTGAACAGGGTAAAGGGAAAGGATGGACTGGGTAAAGCAAGAATATGGATTGGGTAAAGGGAGTATAGACTGAGTAGAAGGAGAGTATGGACTGTGTATAAGGAGAGTATGGACTGTGTATAAGAAGAGTATGGACTGTGTATAAGGACAGTATGGACTGTGTATAAGGAGAGTATAGACTGTGTATAAGGAGAGTATGGACTGTGTATAAGGAGAGTATGGACTGTATAAGGAGAGTATGGACTTTGTATAAGGAGAGTATGGACTGTGTATAAGGAGAGTATGGACTGTGTATAAGGAGAGTATGGACTGTGTATAAGTAGAGTATGGACTGTGTATAAGGAGAGTATGGACTGTGTATAAGGAGAGTATGGACTGTGTATAAAGAGAGTATGGACTGTGTATACGGAGAGTATGGACTGTGTATAAGGAGAGTATGGACTGTGTATAAGGAGAGTATGGACTGTGTATAAGGAGAGTATGGACTGTGTATAAGGAGAGTATGGACTGTGTATAAGGAGAGTATGGACTGGGTACAGGGTGAGTGTGGACTGGGTAAGGGATAGTATGGACTGAGTAAAGCGAGAGTATGGATTGAGTAAAGCGAGAGTGAACAGGGTAAAGGGAAAGGATGGACTGGGTAAAGCAAGAATATGGATTGGGTAAAGGGAGTATAGACTGAGTAGAGGGAGAGTATGGACTGTGTATAGGGAGAGTATGGACTGTGTATAGGGAGAGTAGGGACTGTGTATAGGGAGAGTATGGACTGTGTATAGGGAGAGTATGGACTGTGTATAAGGAGAGTATAGACTGTGTATAGGGAGAGTATGGACTGTATAGGGAGAGTATGGACTGTGTATAAGGAGAGTATGGACTGTGTATAGGGAGAGTAGGGACTGTGTATAAGGAGAGTATGGACTGTGTATAAGGAGAGTATGGACTGTATAGGGAGAGTAGGGACTGTGTATAGGGAGAGTAGGGACTGTGTATAGGGAGAGTAGGGACTGTGTATAGGGAGAGTAGGGACTGTGTATAAGGAGAGTATGGACTGTGTATAGGGAGAGTATGGGACTGTGTATAAGGAGAGTATACTGTATGGGGAGAGTATGGACTGTGTATAGGGAGAGTAGGGACTGTGTATAGGGAGAGTATGGACTGGGTAAAGGGATAGTATGGACTGAGTAAAGCGAGAGTGAACAGGGTAAAGGGAAAGGATGGACTGGGTAAAGCAAGAATATGGATTGGGTAAAGGGAGTATAGACTGAGTAGAGGGAGAGTATGGACTGTGTATAGGGAGAGTATGGACTGTGTATAGGGAGAGTAGGGACTGTGTATAGGGAGAGTATGGACTGTGTATAGGGAGAGTATGGACTGTGTATAAGGAGAGTATAGACTGTGTATAGGGAGAGTATGGACTGTGTATAGGGAGAGTATGGACTGTATAAGGAGAGTATGGACTGTGTATAGGGAGAGTAGGGACTGTGTATAGGGAGAGTAGGGACTGTGTATAGGGAGAGTATGGACTGGGTAAAGGGATAGTATGGACTGAGTAAAGCGAGAGTGAACAGGGTAAAGGGAAAGGATGGAGTGGGTAAAGCAAGAATATGGATTGGGTAAAGGGAGTATAGACTGAGTAGAGGGAGAGTATGGACTGTGTATAGGGAGAGTATGGACTGTGTATAGGGAGAGTAGGGACTGTGTATAGGGAGAGTATGGACTGTGTATAGGGAGAGTATGGACTGTGTATAAGGAGAGTATAGACTGTGTATAGGGAGAGTATGGACTGTGTATAAGGAGAGTATGGACTGTGTATAGGGATAGTAGGGACTGTGTATAAGGAGAGTAGGGACTGTGTATAGGGAGAGTATGGACTGGGTAAAGGGATAGTATGGACTGAGTAAAGCGAGAGTGAACAGGGTAAAGAGAAAGGATTAACTGGGTAAAGCAAGAATATGGATTGGGTAAAGGGAGTATAGACTGAATAGAGGGAGAGTATGGACTGTGTATAAGGAGAGTATGGACTGTGTATAAGGAGAGTATGGACTGTGTATAAGGAGAGTATGGACTGTGTATAAGGAGAGTATGGACTGTGTATAGGGAGAGTGGGGACTGTGTATAGGGAGAGTATGGACTGTGTATAGGGAGAGTAGGGACTGTGTAAAGGGATAGTATGGACTGAGTAAAGCGAGAGTATGGATTGAGTAAAGCGAGAGTGAACAGGGTAAAGGGAAAGGATGGACTGGGTAAAGCAAGAATATAGATTGGGTAAAGGGAGTATAGACTGAGTAGAAGGAGAGTATGGACTGTATAAGGAGAGTATGGACTGTGTATAAGGAGAGTATGGACTGTGTATAAGGAGAGTATGGACTGTGTATAAGGAGAGTATGGACTGTGTATAAGGAGAGTATGGACTGTGTATAAGGAGAGTATGGACTATGTATAGGGAGAGTGGGGACTGTGTATAGGGAGAGTATGGACTGTGTATAGGGAGAGTAGGGACTGTGTAAAGGGATAGTATGGACTGAGTAAAGCGAGAGTATGGATTGAGTAAAGCGAGAGTGAACAGGGTAAAGGGAAAGGATGGACTGGGTAAAGCAAGAATATAGATTGGGTAAAGGGAGTATAGACTGAGTAGAAGGAGAGTATGGACTGTATAAGGAGAGTATGGACTGTGTATAAGGAGAGTATGGACTGTGTATAAGGAGAGTATGGACTGTGTATAAGGAGAGTATGGACGGTGTATTAGGAGAGTATGGACTGTGTATAAGGATAGTATGGACTGTGTATAAGGAGAGTATGGACTGTATAAGGAGAGCATGGACTTTGTATAAGGAGAGCATGGACTGTGTGTAAGGAGAGTATGGACTGTGTATAGGGAGAGTTTGGACTGTGCAAAGGGAGAGTATGGACTGTGTAAAGAGAGAGAGTGGACTGGGAAAAGCGAAAGTGTGGACTGTGTGTAGCGAGAATATGGATTGGGTAAAGGGAGAGTGTGGACTGAGTAAAGTGAGAGTATGGACTGGGTATAGTGAGACTGGATAAGGTAAAGCAAGTGTGTGGTAAAATGTGAGTATGCTCTATCATAGATTGTGAAAGGGATATACCTTTGAAGTGACCATGAATTGGGTAAAGTACAGTGACCATGAATTGGGTAAAGTACAGTGACCATGAATTGGGTAAAGTACAGTGACAATGAATTGGGTAAAATACAGTGACCATGAATTGGGTAAAGTACAGTGACAATGAATTGGGTAAAGTACAGTGACCATGAATTGGGTAAAGTACAAGGATCATGAATTGGGTAAAGTACAGTGACCATGAATCGTGTCAAGTACAGTGACCATCAATTAGTTAAAGTACGGTGATAATGAATTGGGTAAAGTACAGTGATGAATTGGGTAAAGTACAGTGACCATGAATTGGGTAGAGTACAGTTACCATGAATTGGGTATAGTTCAGTGACCATGAAGTGAGGAAAGTACAGTGACAATGAGTTGGGTAAAATACAGTGACCATGAATTGAGGAAAGTACAGTGACCATGAATTGAGGAAAGTACAGTGACCATGAATTGGGCAGAGTACAGTGACCATGAATTAGGTAAAGTACAAGGATCATGAATTGGGTAAAGTACAAGGATCATGAATTGGGTAAAGTACAAGGATCATGATGGGTAAAGCACAAGGATCATGAATTGGGTAAAGTACAGTGACCATGAATCGCGTCAAGTACAGTGACCATGAATCGCGTCAAGTACAGTGACCATCAATTAGTTAAAGTATGGTGATAATGAATTGGGTAAAGTACAGTGATGAATTGGGTAAAGTACAGTGACCATGAATTGGGTAGAGTACAGTGACCATGAATTGGGTAAAGTACAGTGACCATGAATTGGGTAAAGTACAGTGACCATGAATTGAATAAACTACAGGGATCATGAATTGAGTAAAGTACAGTGACCATGAATTGGGTAGAGTACAAGGATCATGAAGTGGGTAAAGTACAGTGACCATGAATCGCGTCAAGTACAGTGACCATCAATTAGTTAAAGTACGGTGATAATGAATTGGGTAAAGTACAGTGATGAATTGGGTAAAGCACAGTGACAATGAATTGGGTAAAGTACAGTGACAATGGATTGGGTAAAGTACAGTGATGAATTGGGTAAAGTACAGTGATAATGAATTGGGTAAAGTACAGTGACAATGAATTGGGTAAAGTACAGTGACCATGAATTGGGTAAAGTACAGTTACCATGAATTGGGTAAAGTTCAGTGACCATGAAGTGAGGAAAGTACAGTGACAATGAGTTTGGTAAAATACAGTGACCATGAATTGAGGAAAGTACAGTGACCATGAATTGAGGAAAGTACAGTGACCATGAATTGGGCAGAGTACAGTGACCATGAATTTGGTAGAGTACAGTGACCATGAATTGGGTAGAGTACAGTGACCATGAATTGGGTAAAGTACAAGGATCATGAATTGGGTAAAGTACAAGGATCATGAATTGGGTAAAGTACAGTGACAATGAATTAGGTAAAGTACAGTGACCATGAATTGGGCAGAGTACAGTGACCATGAATTGGGTAGAGTACAGTGACCATGAATTGGGTGAAGTACAAGGATCATGAATTGGGTAAAGTACAAGGATCATGAATTGAGTAAAGTAGTGACAATGAATTGGGTAAAGTACAAGGATCATGAATTGCGTCAAGTACAGTGACCATCAATTAGTTAAAGTACGGTGATAATGAATTGGGTAAAGTACAGTGATGAATTGGGTAAAGTACAGTGACCATGAATTGGGTAGAGTACAGTGACCATGAATTGGGTAAAGTACAGTGACCATGAATTGGGTAAAGTACAGTGACCATGAATTGGGTAAAGTACAGTGACCATGAATTGGGTAAAGTACAGTGACCACGAATTGGGTAAATTACAGTGACCACGAATTGGGTAAAGTACAAGGATCATGAAGTGGGTAAAGTACAGTGACCATGAATCGCGTCAAGTACAGTGACCATCAATTAGTTAAAGTCTGGTGATAATGAATTGGGTAAAGTACAGTGATGAATTGGGTAAAGCACAGTGACAATGAATTGGGTAAAGCACACTGACCATGAATTGGGTTAAGTACAGTGACCATGAATTGGGTATAGTACAGTGACCATGAATCGCGTCAAGTACAGTGACCATCAATTAGTTAAAGTACAGTGATAATGAATTGGGTAAAGTACAGTGATGAATTGGGTAAAGTACAGTGACAATGGATTGGGTAAAGTACAGTGATGAATTGGGTAAAGTACAGTGACAATGGATTGGGTAAAGTACAGTGACAATGGATTGGGTAAAGTACAGTGATAATGAATTGGGTAAAGTACAGTGACAATGAATTGGGTAAAGTACAGTTACCATGAATTGGGTAAAGTACAGTGACCATGAATTACAGTGACCATGAATTGGGTGAAGTTCAGTGACCATGAATTGAGGAAAGTACAGTGACAATGAGTTGGGTAAAATACAGTGACCATGAATTGAGGAAAGTACAGTGACCATGAATTGGGTAAAGTACAGTGACAATGAGTTGGGTAAAGTACAGTGACCATGAATTGGGTAAAGTACAGTGACCATGAATTGGGTAAGTGACCATGAATTGAGGAAAGTACAGTGACCATGAATTGGGTAAAGTACAGTGACAATGAGTTGGGTAAAGTACAGTGATAATGAATTGGGTAAAGTACAGTGATAATGAGTTGGGTAAAGTTGTGGCCATGAAGTATGGTTTGCCATCAATTTGCTTAAGCATGGACTGAGTTAAGTTAGATTTGAGAAGGCATCAATTCAATTGAATTGGGTGTAGTACAGTTGATTTGCCATGGTTGGTCTATGCTGCACGAAAAATCTTTCAGGGTTCACCAATAATCTTACTGTTTATATTGTGTATATTACACCACCAAAGAGAGTTCGACCTCAGTTAAACTCACCAATGTATTTGCTAAGTAACAGTTTTAAGATAACTTTATTTGCTATATTAAAATGGTTTGGCCAAATATAGTATTTTCACTTATTTGAACTATATTTTAGCTATCACCATTATCTATGTTTTTTTTTGTTTTTTTTCCAGGACAAAGTGGTGAAAGTGGAGATGGAAGTGGTAAGACACAGTTTTAATGTAGCCTATTATATATTTTGTCTATTTATCAATGATGTTGTTTGTGTATGTAGATGGAGTGACTGAATTATCTTTTGAAAAGAACGATTAAAAAGTTTAATTATAGATCATTCATTAACAATTAAATAATGTTGCTATGTAATTAAATTATATTAATGACCATATTGATTTTTCCTAATATTTTTATATGGTTGTCAAAGTGGTTAACATAGATGTTTCTAAGAAATTAAATCAATTGCCAAGAAGTTTGCAGCCTTGTCAAATTGGTTGCCAAAAAGTTGCAGCCTTGTTAAAGAAGTTGCCAAAAGGTTACAGACTTGTCAAAAAGAAGTTGCCAAAAAGTTGCAGCCTTTGTCAAACTAGTTAGCCAAAAAGTTGCAGCCTTGTCAAAGTAGTTTGCCAAAAAGTTGCAGCCTTGTCAAAGTAGTTTGCCAAAGAGTTGCAGCCTTGTCAAAGTAGTTGCCAAGAAGTTACAGACTTGTCATGCAGGTTACCAAAACATTACAGACTTGTCCGCGTGGTTAACAGCGAGTTTTCAGAGAAGTTTGCGAGGTTTGTTAACTAGCTTGTTAACTAGTGTTCGTTCCAGGCGTCAACAACGGAGTTCCAAAATTTGTTAACCGGCTCGGTAACTACGCGCGAACTAGTAGTTAACGAGCTAGTTTGCAATTTGTAAACTTCGCTTTTTGGCGCTGTGCATGCTCACAACACAATACTTCATATACTATGTAGGGCCACACGCCCTTTAAGTCACTACTGTCAAGTGAGCCACATGCTCACAACACAATACTTCATTTACTATGTAGGGCCACACGCCCTTTGAGTCACTACTGTTAAGTGAGCCACATGCTCACAACACAATACTTCATATACTATGTAGGGCCACACGCCCTTTAAGTCACTACTGTTAAGTGAGCCACATGCTCACAACACAATACTTCATATACTATGTAGGGCCACACGCCCTTCCATCAAGTGAGCCACATGCTCACATCACAATACACATGCTGACACTGTTTTGTAGGCCCCTTTTATTTTATTTATTTATTTATTTATTTATTTATTTTTCCTTCCTATTTCAGTACACCACCTACCTACTACCACTAGTGAAAAGTATTGGCAGACAGTAAGTATATATAAAAGAAAAAAGAGTAAAACTACCATCATCTCAATCCGTGGCTCCACCATGGCCAGCCAAGCAATACAACAATAAATAGAGCAAAATAAAACACCAAATAGGCTATTTTAACAAACATACCCCCCACTGCGCCACTGCTAGACTCTGCTGGAGTCACCACCAACGCCTACCAGTGCCACTATCGCAGCTGCTTCTGGCCACCAAGTATGCCCTGAGCGCTGCTCTCAAAGTCACAAGCGTCAATTGCCCCCCAGGCAACTGAGGAAGTACCAGAAGTGGAAGCACCAGTACCAGCAGCAGAGGGCTCACACACTCTCCTTTTCTTGAAAATGGGCTCTTTTTCCATGATCACAATCTTATAATCTTTCGTTCCGCAACTTTTCTCTTCCCCGCTCGTATATTCTAATTATTCACCTCCCACACGTGGGAACCCCTGTGCGCATACCCCGCCAGACACTCCCCTCCTACCTAACCAACCGTTGCTGGTACTCCGCCTGGTATTAACCCCGCCTAGTCTGCTACTAAGCTGTCAAGTAGTGGTACATCTCTATAAATAGCTTTACTTTGTGTAACAGTAGTCGTTCATTTTTATAACTAGCTCTACTATATGTAACTGTAGTGGTACATATTTATAACCTTTTCTACTCTATGTATCAGTAAAGGTACATGTTTATAACCAGCTTTACTTTATGTAACAGTAGTGGTACATTTCTATAACTAGCTGTACTTTAAGTAACAGTATTGGTACATTTCTATAACCAGCTCTACTCTATGTAACATAATGGTACATTTTTATAACCTCCTCTACTCTATGTAACTGTAATGGAACATTTCTTAACCAGCTGTACTTTAAGTAACAGTATTGGTACATTCCTATAACCAGCTCTACCAGCTCTACTTTATGTTACAGTAGTCGTTCATTTTTATAATCAGCTCTACTCTATGTAACTGTAGTGGTACATTTGTATAACCGGTTTTACTTTATGTAACAGTAGCGATATATTTCTATAATCAGTTGTACTCTATGTAACAGTAAAAGTACATTCTTATAACCAGCTTTACTTTATGTAACAATAGTGGTACATTTTTATAACTAGCTGTAATTTAAGTACCAGTATTGGTACATTTTTATAACAAGCTCTACTCTATGTAACAGTAGTGGTACATTTTTATCCATTTAGCTTTCTATGTTTAACAGACGACATTCTTCTAACAGGTAAAAAAGAGAATATAAGAAGGATATGCAGCCAGCATACAGGTCTCAGCCAAAGTCTCTCTATTCTCTGGTTATGTACGCTTCGACCAACAATTACGCTATCTCGTCCTATTACTCTCTTAGGATGTTCCAGCATGTATTGTGCTACATGAACATTTTCACCACCCTTGTCCATTCTTACTCTTGAAGGTAGACCAAACTCTGAAATTTCTCCTTGAAATGCTGTCAACACAGTTTCTGCACGATTATTTGTGAGAAATGTTATCAGTCTACTATACCCATCTATGCAGCCATGAATTACTATGCGCTATCAAATCAGTTTATGGTAACCATCCAGATGCCACAAATCATTTGGAGAATGTTCGACATATTTTCTACGGTGAAGGACATTCATTTACACGAGCTTGAACTCCAAAAGGATTAACTCTTCTCAGAAATTCTCTACTCTGTCTACGAGATACCAGAATTCCATCAGCCTTTAATCTACAATCAACAGACTTCTATCCACAGCTAGGGAAAAGGAAACGATGGACAATACCATTTTATCAAGCTCTTGATCTGTAACTGAGGCATATTGGCTGCGACGATTGGGTATACCATATTCATGCAGATGCCTTTCAATTGTCCTTCTGTTACATCCAAAAAATGTGGCTATATCTCCAACTTTAAAGCCACAATCCCTTAGAAAAAGAAGCCTGTCTTTGTCAACTACAACCTTGGGTCTTCCTCTGGTCACTGCTCTATGATACCTTAACTCTTGATCCACATTAACTTCAATTTGATGGATAATCTCAATAGCTGTAAAACAATCTCTGTGTAAAAGCTTCCCTCAATCAACACAAGACAGCCAACTGCAAGTTCTAGCAATTCTAAAAGAATTTCATTGTCATTATCTTCAGTTGTCTGTGTATACTCCACTATCACAGCTTCAAGAACTACTTCAGAAAACCTGATTTTTTTAAACTACTGTATAGACCCTCACTACAGTATCGGCTGTATGGATTCTCATCGTTCTACTAGCAGCAGTAAACGAAGTCGAAATCAGTCAGAATTGTTGGCTGGTATATGTATTACTAACTTGGAGCCAAGCCTATCCAAGAAGTCATCTTTTTCATGAAGAAAAGCTGAAGGAGTTTAATACTCCCAAGGCTCCCAGCATTCGGTATTCTGACAACATCAGGGCGATGCAGTTGGAGTCCTACGGGTTGTGCAGCTCCAGACGGAAGCTAAAACGCTGGCCGTGATAGGCAGTAACGCCGTAAAACTTGATACCTAGGGCCTGAGAAACAACCGCGCAACAATAGCGGTAAACTGGCGCCTTTGCACAAATACGCATGCGCTTTTTTTTGACGTCGCGTTTACGTGTACTAAAGACCCACAACCCGCTCTAAACGTCATAATTTGATGACCCTTACCGTGAGTAAAAATTTTTTGGTGAAAAACAGCCACAACTCACTTAATTTTCAAGGTGGTATAGCTACCAAAGTTATACATAATAATTTTAAGCTATTTTACATCATGCCTCATATTTTTAGAGATATAACTCAATAAGTTCAAAAATCCTGGCTTAAACACTTTTTTCTTAAAATTTAAAATATTTTGAGATTCAAATTTCGTGTGCCCACAAAATATGGCTCATATGAAACTTCAGGTATTAAAGTATCAGTATACCAAGTTATAGAGATAAGGAAAAACCCACAAAATTGTTTTGTCTGTATGTTAATGACATTAATGTATAATATAATATAATTTTTAGCTTTCTATTACACATACTTGAGAAATTATAGCAGAATTAGCAACCTTAACCAAAAAGCTAAAAAATCCACTCTTTAAGCTGGAAGCACTGTATACATACTGATTCTATATAGGTAAAAATCAATTTTGAAAATGGATAGCTTAACATTGTTGACAATCGATTTTTTTATTCTCGATTTGATGATCGAGATGATATTTTGACAAAAGAGATTCATACTTGGTGTCCATATTTTTGTGGCAAACGGCGTTCCATAGTAAAGCCAGCTCGGGCTCAGAGTAAGTCATCTGGAGAATCATGCTAAATGGTTTCTGTTCTTGAGCAATTGACAAAATGTAAATTATTACCAATTATAAATTTTGAAGAGAAGAGAGAAGGTGCATCTACTGCTGAGCATATAATTCCCTAATTCACTTTTTGCTTCAAATGTCTGGTGGCTTCTCATAATATCAGCTGTGTCAGAGCATTTTTTCTCCATTCATTGAACATTTTTATGAGGACATTCATGATTTTCACAGATAAATTAAATAGAGAAATTAAATCTTCTATATTGAGTAATTCAAGTAAAAGAGAGTGATACCTGTATCACCATATATTCATTCATTTCATAACCATATAGCTAGCTGCTGCAATCACCAATATTTGACTTATTTTCTAATTGGAATCATAAGAGAATAATAAAAAAATAATATATTATTCTTTTGGAATAATAACACAATTTTTTAAAATAAAAAAGAATAATTCTAAAAATTCGAGCATAATCTGGTAGGCCCTCTTGCTGACCTCCCTAAGTCAGAGTCGCATGAAATCTTCTAAATGATCCAACACACACACACACACGCGCGCACACACACACACACACATACACATACATGTACACACATGCACATACATGCACACACATGCACACACATACACACACACCTGCACACACACACACACACACACACACACTGTAGTTCAAGTAGAGACCTAGTCAGCTGACTCCTGATTAGAGTGAGCTACAACAGGAGGACTTTCTAGGGGCTGTGTATAATATTAGTATCACCAGCCTTGGACAACCGACTTCATTTAAACGTACCGTTGACTTTTACAACCTAAACTAGATCCTCAGCCCCTGACAAGCAGAGGTCATTCACCCACACATATCATCACATTCTGATGAGTCAGTCAGCCATCTTGGTCCAGTGCAACGAAGGAAAATTGACAGACGTTTTGACGACACATCTGCAGGGTTTTGTTCCCCAGATCAGCCTTGTTGCACGGTCCTAATGACTCACTCTGTGAGATTCAGGGTATTAAAGAATGGAAATAGTTCGTTCAAAACTGTGTGTTGGATATATGACTGTGGAGTGCTGGAAACGCTGCTAGAGAAGTTCCAATCTGGGTATCTGTCCAGAATGGGTGCTGCTAGTGTCTTGCAGGTAAAATACTTCACCTCTTTACTGTTCTCTATCTCCACCAGCAGGTAAACTACAGCATGCACTGTATGAATGTGTCAAAATCCTTGGATGGAGGCTGTATGTCACAACATCATTGTGAATTCCTTTCAAATAAAATTTGGGAATTGTAATGTAAACAATGGTATACCTAAGCTCAATGTGATTGTAGTAAGCCTATCTTTTAAAGTCCACACTTTCTACTTTTTGTGCAGGAGGCGTTAAAATTCTCAGATCGGGCAAGATCTAGTCTCGCGTAGCCATACCCGTTACCTACCGCTTGGTTGGTAAAGGGTCTGGCTATGCGAGACTAGACAAGATCTTCTTGTATTGGCGTCGCTTGTATAGCTATAATAGCTGTGTTGAAAAACAAAACACAAAAAACTTTATAATGGCGTTATCTATCAGTTATTTTATTCTCATCTCCTTTTGTTCTACATACATTTACGCCAAGGATTGGCAACGGATATCCGTTTATTTAAAGAGCATAATACCGAATGATATAATTATTTATGAGGAAAGTTCAGTAACAGTTTATTGCGGCAGTACTTCTCCAGTGAACTGGAGCTTCGTACCCATTGTAGGATTTTCAGAAAGACTCCCTATTTCTGCGAGGCACCAAATAGGATATAAAAATATTTCACTTTTAAATCTGCGTTATAGTGAATCAGGAATGTACACTTGCGATGGAATGTACGGAAATAACGTTTTTCAGCAACGTCTGTTCATTTTAGCGCGTTTGTTCCCTGATATTGGTCAAGTGATACCCAATTGGATAGAAGCTCCTTTGGGTAGTGTAGTGTCACTAATCTGTGGCAGTATGGCTCAGCCCGAGTGGTTTAGCTTAAATCTTCGTAATCAGTCGTATAGAACCGCAGGAAAAACTTTAATTTTATCCAACCTACAAGCCGAGGACAGCGGTCCTTATATGTGTAGGGGCTCTAAGTACAACTTGAAAGTTTTTCACAGCACTGCCCAAGTCATAGTAGACGGATACGTCGATAGAATAGCTATGACAGAACCCGAGGAACAACAGCGTCAAGCATCCACACTAGCTACATTGTAAATTTAGCTATACACAATGTTTTTTGTTTTTTTTTAATAAATAAAATTAGTGATATGCTACAGCACAAATGGCAGTGAGCTGGTCTAAATTCAAATTTGAATGCTAGTAGTTATTTATTTTGAATTTTTTTTTGTCAATTTATTGTGCTATCCTTTAGCACAACACACAACACCTGTACACACACATGCAAATTCTCTTGCAACCACTAGCAGTTATGCACAGAGCCAGGATGCCAGTGCACTAAGTCCCACCTGGACCATTGCTGTTTCATGAGAAAAGGCCTTCAATTGCACCCCAGCAAATGCCAGGTTCCCAAACACAGCCGAGTTAGTCTCGCGGGCCAGACCCTTTACCCGATATTTCTTTCTCTTCATATCGGGAAAAGGGTCTGGCCCGCGAGACTACAGCCGACGGCCTGGTGTGGTCGGTCGGGAGGCAAATGGAAAATCAAATGGAAAATTGCCTGAGTTGGGCTTGAACTCATGACCTCAGGACCTGAGCCAAGGGACACAACCACCATACCACACAGCCATCACACATATATTTATACACTTTTTAGCTTGGACAAGTAGCACAATAACTCTTACCACCACCACTAAAATAAACTCAGCTAAGTTGGTAAGACCTAAAACTGTCCTCTTCTGTCACCTTGTAGCCTTGGGGGGGGGGGGGGGGGG